>ERZ773055.337-NODE-337-length-30739-cov-22.565148_pt1 | contig 30739 bp, 28 predicted proteins | sample MGYA00580515_ERZ773055 | MGnify/ENA primary metagenome ERZ773055 (study PRJEB29015, sample SAMEA2737993) | human oral metagenome | biome: human oral; feature: human-associated habitat; material: dental | place: China | collected 2064 ...
TGTGAGAATGAGGAGTCCATCCACAGCCACAATGCCTTTGCGGCACATGAAGAATGGTTGAATTAGAGAAAAGGGGAGGAGAGGCAGATTATGCGCAAATTCATACGACGCTTCCTCCTCCTTTTCATTCTCGTCGTCGGCATCTCGACCGCCGTCATCTACACGACGGTGGACATCAATACGCTGCAGAATCTGAATCAATTTCAGCCGTGGTCGCTCGCCCTCGCGCTCTGCGCTATCGCATTTGGAATGTTCTTTGACGGCAGCCGCCTGATGCATCTCGTCCGCATCTCAAATGAACGGATTACACTCTATCAGGCGGTGCAGGTGATCTTTGGCAACTATTTTCTTGCCCTTCTGACCCCCGGTGCAACGGGCGGCGCCGTGGCACAGGTCATGTTCCTGCGCCATGCGGGTGTGCCTACGGGGAAGGCGGCCGTGCTCGTCATCGTGCGCACGCTGCTCTCGATCTTCTTTTTGGCCCTCTGCATGCCGCTGATCTTCCTGCACGATGAGGGCATTGTCCCGGGGATATCGAACGATGTTCTCATGGCGATTACCCTCACCGCGTTTGTCGGCATCATTCTCATCGTCGTCAGCGCACGGCGCGGCTATCTGGACTATCTCGTCGTGCGGATCGCGCGCCGCCTGCGCGACCATCGGCGACGCAAGCTCTTTGCCTTCTACCGCGACACGAAGAGCGCCATCTCCCTTCTGCTCGACGCGCCGCGTCAGATGCTCGTGGTATTCGTCGAGTCCGGGCTGAACCTCCTTTGTATCTACGCCGTTGTGCCATGTCTCTTGCTGGGGCTCGGCGTCACGGATGCCGATTGGTACACCGTCATGGGGCGCATGATCTTTCTCAATATGCTCCTCTACTTTAGTCCAACGCCGGGCGGCTCAGGCATCGCTGAGGGCGGATTCGTCCTCCTCTTTTCCTCCGTCGTCCCTGCGGGGACGGTTGGCATCGTTGCCGTTTGCTGGCGGCTCATCGCCGAGTATCTTCCATTTCTCATCGGTTTTTACTACACCGTTACCGTCTTTGGCCGTGAGTTTTTACGGCGGTATTGAGCTATCTCCGACTGCACGACATCCGCTCGTGCAGATTTTTTGTGTTGTGAAATATGTGGGGGGATTCAGCTCGTGACGACCTCTTTTCTCCTATTCCTTTACGATTGCTTCAATAAAGTTGACGAATCGCATCCCTTTCGTTTCAATCACAAAAATTGCGTCAATCCAGAGACGGAGTTTCGATCTGTAATTCCATAAGAATAAAAATAAACATCTTTATAGCAGTATGAAATATGGATATACTATACTTAACTTACTATGTCGGCCATGGGAGCTGATATGGAAATCGACGGCTTCGGTGCTTTGGCCGGAGAATGCTGCATCATTCCATTAAGGGGGAAGTGTAAGAAATGGGACTTAGAACCAAATCTGTCTTGTTTTTTGATCTGTGTGTGGTGCTGATCTGTGTGTGGTGCTGATCTGTGTCTGCATGGCACTGATCGGATGGGAGAGTGCCAACAGCGGCTTTAACTCTGCCCTGCAGACACAGGCAGTATTAAATGTCAAGCTGATCTTTGAAAACATGGATGTCCGCTACCCGGGGGATTGGTCGCTGCAGGACGGAAAGCTCTATAAGGGCGATCACCGTTTCGGCGACAATCAGGTGGTTGCCGACAAACTCGGCGAGATCTGTCAGGGCCACGTCACCTTCTTTGCAGAGGATGTCGGTGTCTCGACGAACCTCAAGAAGGCAAACGGAGAACGCAATGTCGGCACAAAGGCGAGCGCAGAGGTGGCCGATATTGTCATTAAAGGGAATAAGGAACACAGCGGTATGGTAGCGATTGACGGCATCGACTATCTGGGGGCGTACGTACCTTTGCGAAATGCGAGCGGTCAGGCGATTGGCATGCTATTCGTCGGTATCGGCTCGTATGTCATGGATGATGTGCGCCATCAGTTCCTCATGGTTACGGTCGTCGCCTCTATCCTCGTCATTCTCATTCTGAGTGTGCTCTCCTATGTGGCAATCGGCAGATCACTGAAGCCTATTGAGGAACTCACCGAGAGCCTGGGAAGGATTGCAAAGGGCGATCTTCGCGTTGCTGATCTGGACGAATCCCGCGAAGACGAGATCGGTATACTTGCACACAGTGCAAACGCGATGAAGAATCGTCTGCGTGAGGTCATGTCGAATGTCTCCCGGTCGGCAGAGACTGTTGCGGCGTCGTCGGAGCAGCTGACGGCGAGCACACAGGAGACCCTCGAATCCATTACGCATGTCGCACAGAACACCACCTCGCTTGCAGAGGGAGCAGCGGAACAGACAGATATGATCGATCGCCTCGCTGCTAATGCCGATGAAATGTCGGATAAAATGAATCAGCTTGCCGAGCAGACGGACAGTGTCTACAAGCTTTCACAGAATGGGCAGGAGAGTACGGCAAACGGGCAGAACCAGGTAAACGATGCCGTGCATCGGATTCAGGGCAGCGCAGAGCAGGTCAGCGCAGCAGCAGGACTTGTTGAGGCCCTTGGCAGGCGCTCCGATGAGATCGGATCGATCGTTGACACCATATCGGGGATCTCCGAGCAGACGAATCTCCTCGCGCTCAACGCTGCCATCGAGGCGGCACGCGCTGGTGAGGCAGGACGCGGCTTTGCTGTCGTTGCGGAGGAAGTCCGCAGGCTCGCAGAGCAGGCGGGCGAGTCGGCAAAGAACGTCGCCGACCTCATCCACCTCATTCAGAAAGATACGGCAGATGCTGTTGCCGTCATCCGTCAGGGGAATGAGAACGTCGATGAGGGGGCCTCTGTCGTTGCGTCCTCGGGTGAGGCGTTCCGTACTGTGGCGGAGAATTTTACGGAACTTGGCAGGAACATTCGCCTTGCTTCGGACGAAGTTGGTGTTGTCAGCAAGGCAAGGGATGACATGATCGAATCGCTGAAGCGCGTCGAAGACATCTCGCGCAAGGCAGCGGATGATACGCAGACCATCTCGGCAGCTGCGGAGGAGCAGGCTGCTGCGATGCACGAGATGGCAGATGCAAGCAATACGCTTGCGACGCTTGCACAGGAACTCCAGAACGAGGTGCAGAAGTTCCACCTGTAAAAACTGATCGAGAGAGAAATTTGAATGCCGCAGGGCGTCAACGCTGACGCCCTGCGGCATTCGTGTTTTTAAGGAAGCACTGATAAATTCAGCAACGCCGTCTTAGTACATCTTTTTCGCCCTGTCTGTGCCCTAGAATCCTCCACATAGCCTCTGCTATGCGTCCGGTTTGTCTCCTTGACAGGACAAAAAATCCGCACCAATCCAAGGGACTGTTTTATCAGCGATTCCATGAGATATATTTGACAAAAATCAAAAAGTCAAATATAATAATATCAAATATGCAAAGAACACAAAGAAGGTGGTATGATGAGCAACATTGCCGATATGATAGAATCCTATATCCTGCGCCAGCTGGCCGCCCGTCAGGACGGGAAGGTCGAACTGCGCAGGACGGATATTGCCGATGAGATTTCGTGTGCACCGTCCCAGATCAGCTATGTGCTCTCAACGCGGTTTACGCAGGATAAGGGCTTCGTGGTGGAGTCACGGCGTGGCCTAGGCGGGTTCATCCGCATTGTGCAGGTGCCGCTCCATGATCTGGTTTACCGGGATATGATGTCGAAGATCGACGAGAATACGGACTGCGAGTCCGTACAGGCCATGCTGCGCTATCTCATGCAGCATGGGATGATTGAGACGCGTGAAGCAGCATTGATGCTGCAGATGGTAACAGGGCTCTTTCATGCGGAGTCACTCGATGCGAAGGAGCGCGTCCAAATGTTAAAGACGATGTTTTTGACACTGGAGAAATTTACGTAGCCGTTCGATAACATAGATAGAAGACGGCGGAGACCATTGGGAAGGACACATTGATGATCTGTGAGGAATGCGGCCGCAATGAGGCGATTGTGCACATCGTGCAGATCGGGCCGGGCGGCAAGAGTGAAAAGAATATATGTATGAGCTGCGCCGCGCGCTACGGTGCGTCGATCCTTCGCGCGCAGCAGGAGAATGTTTCGGCGGATGACTTCCTGAAGGGACTGTTTGGCAGCAATCAGGAGGAGAACGCAGAGGAGGAGGATGCACCGCGCATTACCTGTCCGAACTGCGGGATGCATTTTGACGATCTCTCGAAGACGGGGCAGATCGGCTGCTCGGTCTGCTATGAGACATTTCATCATGAGCTCGCGCCGCTCCTGCGGCGCATCCATGGAGCGAGTATTCACCGTGGAAAGATTCCGCGCCGCTCAGGCAGCGGGATCATGCTGCGCCGTGAGGCGGAGCAGCTCCGCACGCGCCTAAAGGAAGCCGTCGCCCATGAGGAGTATGAAAAGGCGGCAGAGCTGCGCGACCGGATTCGCTCGCTGGAGCAGCGGATGGAGGAGAGCAGTCATGGCGCTTGAGGATCTCCTGCGTGCGGAGCGGCTTCCGTGGTTTGCTGCGGGGGGACAGGATGCCGATGTCGTGCTCTCGAGCCGCGTACGCCTTGCCCGCAATCTTCTGCGCCTGCCGTTTCCGGGACGTGCCGATGAGGATCAGCTGGCGGAGATACGGCGCATCCTGGATGAGGCACTGGCCAATATCAGCACAGTGTTCGGGCAGCCGTTTGAGCGCATCGCTGTCGACGCGCTGACGGATGTAGAACGGGCGGTGCTGATTGAAAAGCGGCTCATCAGTGAGAAGTTCGCTGCGGGGCAGCCGCAGCGCGCAGCCTACATCAGTGCCGATCTGGGGATCAGCATTCTCATCAATGAAGACGATCATCTCAAGATACAGGTGATGACGCCCGGTCTGTCCGTTGCGCAGGCATTTCGCACGGCGGCGAAGGTGGACGACTTTATTGAGGCGAAGCTGGATCTTGCCTTCGACGAGCGCATGGGCTATCTGACGGCACAGCCGACAAATCTCGGCACGGGACTGCGCGCCTCGGTCGTCGTCCATCTGCCGGGGCTAGTCTATACGCGCAACATCGAGAACATCAGTCATTCGTTTCCGCAGCTTGGCCTTGCCGTTCAGCCGCTTTATGGGGGCGGCGAGGGCGCGCATCTCTATAAAATTTCCAATCAGCTCACCCTCGGTTATGCAGAGGCAGAGATCATCGAGAACCTGCGCGCTGCCGTGGGAGAGATCACCGCACATGAGCGGCGTGCACGCAAGGCACTTTCCTACGTCGGAAAGGACAGTGTTGAGGATGGCGTTTGGCGTGCATTCGGAATTCTTTCGTATGCAAGGTCACTGACAGAGGAGGAAACACTTGACCTGCTCTCGCGTGTGCGTTATGGTATAGACCGTGGGATCATCACCGGGGTGTCGGGGGACTGCTACGGTGAGATCATGGTTGCGGCGCGCGATGCCTATCTTCGGTATATGGCAGGCGGGGCGGAACAGTCCGCGGGGGAGATCGCTGGCATGCGCGCAGCGCGTGTGCGCGCGATTTTAGATCGATACAGAACACAGGGGTAAGGAGGGGAACAGCTTGAACTACCGTCAATTTTTTACGCAGACGGCGATTAAGGCCGTGGAGTTTTCGCAGTATATTGCACAGCGGCGCGGCAAGGGGTATATCGGTACCGGCCAGCTGCTGCTCGGTATTCTGCACATGCGCGATACGATTGCCGCCGAGACGCTGGATAAATTCGGCGTGGACTACGACAGCGCAGAGCAGGTGATTCGGGAGGGGGACGGTTTTCAAGACGTCCTGACCCCAGAGGAGACGCCCTACTACACGCGGCGCGCACAGCGCGTCATGCAGGGGGCGATTGATACGGCGCGTGAAGCGCGCTCCTTCGTGACAACGGAGCATATTTTGCTCAGTCTGCTCTCCGAAGGTGAGGGGACGGCTGTCCGTACACTGGAGGATCTCGACGTCGATATCGAGGCTCTGCAGAGCGAGGTGAGTGCCAAGATGGACGACACGGAGGACGAGGTCAAAGAGAAATTCGCGCGCCGCAAGAGCGGCAAGGACACGCGCAAGGGGCTGCCCGCCTCACTGAAAAAGTTTGGCACGGATCTGACCGCAGCGGCCGGGGCAGGAAGTCTTGACCCCGTGATTGGCCGTACGGCGGAGATTGATCGCGTGATTCAGGTTCTGGCACGGCGGACGAAAAACAATCCGCTCCTGCTCGGTGAGGCGGGGGTCGGCAAGACGGCCATCGCCGAGGGACTGGCACGGCGCATTGCCGCCGGAGAGGTGCCTTTTCTGCTTGAGGACAAGCACATTGTGACGCTGTCGATGACGGCACTCGTCGCGGGTACGAAGTACCGCGGTGAGTTTGAGGAGCGTCTGAAAAATGTGGTGGATGATGTCATCAAGGCGAAGAACATCATTCTCTTCATCGATGAGATTCACACGCTCATCCGTGCGGGCGGTGCCGAGGGCGCACTCGATGCGGCAAACATCCTGAAGCCCGCTCTTGCGCGCGGTCAGATGCAGATTATCGGGGCAACGACGCTCAGCGAGTACAAGAAGTACTTTGCGAAAGACAGCGCGCTCGCACGGCGGTTTCAGTCGGTGACGGTCGATGAGCCGGATGCTGCGGATGCGGAGCAGATTCTCTTCGGTCTGCGCAGTCGCTATGAGGAGTTTCATCATGCGCGCATCGAGGATACGGCGATTACGGCGGCCGTGCGACTCTCGAAGCGGTACCTAACGGATCGCTTCCTGCCGGACAAGGCGATTGATCTGATGGATGAGGCATCCTCCCATGTGCGCATGAAGAGTGCGGGCGGGACGGATCGTCTGGTCGGCCTGCGCCGTGAGATCGCAGGGGTGGTCAAGGAGAAGGATGCCGCTGTCAGCAAGCAGGACTATGAGGCGGCAGCGCACCTGCGCGACCGCGAGAAGGATCTGCGTGCGAAGCTCGATGCATCCCGCAAGGGCGAGGATGCACGCATGGAGATCCGCGTGACGGAGGACGATATTGCGGCTGTGGTGGCTCAGTGGACGGGCATTCCCGTGCAGCGCATCGCGGTCAAGGAATCCGACCGCCTGTTGGCACTTGAGTCGCAGATCGGCCGCCGCGTTATCGGGCAGGACGAAGCGGTGCATGCCGTGGCGCGTGCTGTCCGCCGCGCGCGTGCCGGTGTCAAGGACCCGCGTCGTCCGATCGGCTCGTTCCTCTTCCTCGGGGCGACGGGCGTCGGCAAGACGGAACTGGCGCGGGCACTCGCTGAGTCGGTGTTCGGCACCGAGGATGCGATCATTCGCTTCGATATGTCTGAATACATGGAAAAGCATACGACGGCACGTCTGGTCGGCGCGCCTCCGGGCTATGTCGGCTACGAGGAGGGCGGCCAGCTGACCGACGCCGTGCGGCGCAAGCCTTTTTCCATCATTCTCTTCGATGAGGTGGAGAAAGCTCACCCCGATGTCTTCCACATGCTGCTGCAGGTACTGGAGGACGGCCGCCTGACGGACGGACAGGGGCGCGTTACGGATTTCCGCAATACCATCATCATCATGACCTCGAATGCGGGGGCAGATCATCTGCGCTCGACCCGCGGCACCATCGGCTTTGCCGTCGGCGGGACGGCAGGATCTGACGAGGAGCAGGCGAAAAAGCGCGTCCTCGATGAGGTGCGACAGATCTTCCGCCCCGAGTTCCTCAACCGCGTGGACGATATGATCGTCTTCAATGCACTCGGCGAGCCGGAGCTGACGAAGATTGTGGACATTCTCCTGCGCGATGTGAAGCTGCGTCTCGCGGAGCAGGAGATCAACATGGAGGTCAGCCCGTCGGCGAAGCGCGTACTCATCACAAAGGGGACGGATGTCAAGTTCGGCGCGCGTCCGCTGCGGCGCGCCATCCAGAAGAACCTCGAGGATGTACTGGCAGAGCGACTGCTCGCTCGTGACTTTGCGGCGGGGGATGTCATCTCCGTGCGAAAGCTCGGTGATGGACTGGACTTCGTGAAGAAGGACAAGACGCACAATCGACGGACGAAGAAGAACAAGAAGGAACCATGCCATGAAACGTGAGGGGCGCAACGTACTTGCGCCGCACTCGTGGATTGGATATTGGGGGGACTTTCTCCTCAACTTCGCATGGTCGCTGTTCTGGCTTGCACGGTCGGTGCGGCGAATGATTTTACTGCGGTGAATGGGGGCTGTTGCACGAAGCGAGGGACTTCGTGCAACAGCCCCGTCTTTGTGCCCCTTCCACCGCTTGCGCGGTTCCCCTTCCCCGTGATAACGGGGAAGGCTGGGATAACGCCATGTAGCTTCCCCCCGCTTGCGGGGAAAGTGGCGAGCATAGTGAGCGATGGGGGGAACAGTCCCTTTTTCGTGTTCTTTCGATGGAGATCTTATGGCAAAGAAGAAAAAGACGATGTACGTTTGTCAGAACTGCGGCTACGACAATACGCGATGGATGGGAAAATGTCCGGGCTGCGGCGCATGGAATACGATGGTGGAGGAGGTCGTTGCTCCGCCGGCGGAGGAGCGGCGCGGTACCGCCTCGTCAGGTGAGCCGCCGCAGCCGATTGCGGAGATCCGCGCAGAGGATCTGCCGCGCTTTTCGACGGGCTCGGGGGAGCTCGACCGCGTTCTCGGCGGCGGTGTGATACCGGGAGCGATGGTGCTCGTCGTCGGTGATCCCGGCGTCGGGAAATCGAGCCTTACCCTGCGCGCATCGGCGGATATAGCGCGGGCAGGACGCCGTGTCCTCTACGTGACGGGCGAGGAAAGCGCACGGCAGATCCGCATGCGTGCCGATCGTCTGCAGGCCGTTGCCGATGAGCTGCTCGTCGTCAGCGAGACGAATCTTGATGCAATCTGCGCACACGTAGAAAATGTTAAGCCCGCGCTCTTTATCATCGACTCCATCCAGACGATGTACCGTCCCGACATCGAGAGTGCGCCCGGCAGCGTCTCGCAGGTGCGCGAGTGCGCCATGGAGCTGATGCGCGTCGCAAAGACGGCGGGGATTGCCGTCTTTGTCATCGGCCATGTAACGAAGGAGGGAAGCCTGGCGGGCCCGCGTGTCCTCGAGCATATCGTCGATACGGTGCTCTATTTTGAGGGAGAGCGAAATGCGGAGTATCGCGTACTGCGCGCCGTAAAAAATCGCTTTGGCAGCACGAACGAGCTGGGGCTCTTTGAAATGCGGGATGTCGGACTGGTCGATGTCCCCGATGCGTCGAAGCTGTTTCTCTCCGAGCGCGCCCCCGAGAGCGGCTCGGTCATTGTGCCGACGGTGGAGGGGACGCGTCCTCTGCTCGTCGAGGTGCAGGCGCTGGTCGCCCCGACACCCTATCAGCCGCCGCGTCGTACGGCGGACTCCGTGGATGTCAAGCGGATCCAGCTGCTGCTCGCCGTCCTCGAAAAGCGCGTACGTCTGTCGATCGGCGCCGCGGACGTCTATGTGAAAGTCGCGGGCGGTATCCGTCTCGATGAGCCGGCGGCGGATCTTGCCCTCTGTGTTGCCATGGCATCGAGCTTTGCAGGACGTCTGCCGCGCCCGCAGATGGTCGTCTGCGGCGAGGTGGGGCTTTCAGGGGAGGTGCGCGCCGTCTCACAGGCGGAGCAGAGAATCATCGAGGCGCAGCGGCTTGGTTTTCACGCCGCCGTGATCCCCATGAAGAACTACCGTCAGCTAAAAGGCAAGTTCGCAGGGATGGAACTCTTCGGTGCAGAGACGATTGGCGATGCCTTAAAGTGTGCGATGCCAAAAAATATTTAAGAAAAGATAAGATTTCCACGATAAAGAGATTGAAGAGGTGATGTGTAGATGAATGCCGGAAATCTTATGGCGGTATCGACCACGGACGGCGCATCGACGGCAGCGGGCGTGCAGGGAGCGCGCAGCGCAGCGGCGGGCAGTCGTACGCAGACAACCTCAGGGAAGAATACGTTCAGCGATACGATGGGCGCACTGCAGAAAAAGGGTATGAGTGCAGATGCGACCAAGATCCAGACCGGTGATTCCTCGCTGTCTGCCGTACAGGATAAGCCTGCGGCGACGGGGACGGACGGGATGGCGCAGAACGCACAGGATGTGAAAAAAACAGCGTCCATGCCTGCGGCAAAAGGGCAAAGCGACGCCTTGAAGGACGTGTCCGCCGAGGACACAGCCATAGCCTCCGCAGCGGCGGCAACCGTGCTCACAGCACTCCTGCCGGCAGATGTGGAGCAGGTTCCCGTGGAGAGCACCCCGGCGGAGGGGGAGCTGCCGCCGGCTCTGGCGGATATTCTCGAACGCTATGGGCTGACCGCTGAGCAGCTGCGTGATACGAAGCTGCAGACGGCGGTCGAGCATCTGCTGCAGCAGATGCCGCAGACCGATGAGAAGGGAAACGCGCTTCTCTGCGCCCTAGCCGGTGAACCGCTGACGCAGGAGACGGCGAATACCGCTGTCATGCTGGCACAGACGGATGCACCTGCCGCTGCGGCGGCGCGTCTCGCAGCGCTCGATGCGGCGATGCCCGCACAGCTGCGTGCGGCACTTCAGGCAGCAGCATTGCCGTCTGCGGAGGATGCAGCGACGGTACCGGCCGCGGTGACGGATGAGACCCCTGTATCGCAGCTCGTCGTGCAGGAGGACCCCGTTCCCGCAGCACCTGCGGAGCAGCCGACGGTTGTGCAGCAGCCCGCGGTACAGGCAGCGGCCGTTTCCGCGATGCAGGAGCAACAGACTCTGCCGCGGGAGAAGAGTGCGGCGGCGCTGGTCGGTGAGCATCTTACCGAGGAAACGCAGCCTGCACCGAGCCCGCTCGATGTTCTCGCACAGCGTACGATGCGCCACGATGCAATGCAGCGTGACATGAGTGGAGAAAACGCGGAGCAGAACCAGCAGCCGATGCAGAGCGGCATCCCCCAGCCAGCACCGACGCATGAGAACGTCTCCTTTGAGACGACAGTGCGCACGGCGGAGACGCCCGTTCAGCTGGCCTCTGTGCAGACGGGGACGCCTCCCGTCCAGACGGAGCAGGCAGCACCCGCCGCAGAAGTGCCGCAGCGCCCGCAGACCGACTACGAGATTCCGCGTCAGATTGTCGAGCAGGCACGGCTTCTGCGTACCCTGAACGACACGCAGATGATCATTCGCCTGAAGCCGGAGCATCTCGGCGAGCTGACACTGCGTGTTGCCGTCGGCTCGGACGGTGCGGTACAGGCGTCCTTCCACAGCGACAACGCCCACGTGCGCAGCGTGATCGAGAACTCGCTCGTCCAGCTGCGGCAGGAGCTGAACACGCAGGGGATCAAGGTGGATCGCGTCGGCGTCTATACGGGACTTGCCGATGGGCAGATGCCCCAGGGACAAGGGCAGGAAGCATGGCAGCAGCATCAGGCAGGGCACAGTGAGACACAGGTCTACGCACGCGGTGATGCCGACGACTATCTCGACGGGGAAATCGTCGATGATGGCGTTACCCCCGCATCGATACAGGAAAGCGTTGGCGGCGTAACGGCAGACGGTGTGGACTATCGCGTCTGACCATGTGAGGAGGAAAAAAAGTGGCAAGTACAAACCCACTGAATACCATCAATGTCGGCGGCGTCATCCAGAAGGTCTCCGACTATGAGGCGGCCCAGAACCAGGCAAAGGCCGGAAAGAAGGACAACAGCGCTCTCGGCAAGGATGCGTTCCTGCAGCTGCTCGTAACGCAGATGCGCTATCAGGATCCGCTTAATCCGCAGGACAATGCGGAGTATCTCTCGCAGCTGGCACAGTTCTCCGCGCTCGAGCAGATGACGAATGTCTCCAAGGGGCTGGAGAAGGTCAGCAAGATTGTTGACAATATCGATTCTTCGGTATTGATCGGACAGCTAAGTTCGATGATTGGACAGCCAATCCAGTGGATTACAGAGACGAAGGGAAAAGATGGTGCTGTAACGAAGCAGAACTTTGAAGGCAAGGTCATCGGGGTCAGCATCACAGACGGTGCACCGAGCATTATCGCCGATGTCAATGGACAGTCGCATAAGGTGCAGATCTCTGAAGTGGTGCGCGTCGGCCGTGTCACAGCCTCAGCAACGTAACCGAAAATACAGGGCAGTTGGCCAAAGATCGGTATCGTACCGCCCTTTTCTTGTTGCATAATGCGTATCCGTCGCTTATAATGGGGACGTAATATCCCAAGGGAATATGGGATGCAGAGAGGAAATGGAGGGATCCAATATGGCACTATCAGCCATAGGAGGGGGCTTCGGTTCAAGTCTTTTCCAACAGTCAAACCGTGAAATCCATCAACTTGGTGGTCGGGCGACACAGGCCAAGATGGACGAGGTTAAGGCGGTTATAGGCGACTCGAAGTTCGGTTCGGGCACGAAGGCAGGGACGAGTGAGTTCCAGCAAACGCAGCGGACCGTCATCCGCACGGGCGAGCAGAGCGCGTCGCGCGCCACACATCAGGCTGCGCAGAACATGGATCCTGCAATGCTGGGCACGAGTGCATTCCAGAAGTCGAACCGCTCGGCACAGCAGATGGGTGCCCAGGCGACGCAGGCCAAGATGGACGAGGTCAAGGCGGTTATAGGCGACTCGAAGTTCGGTTCGGGCACGAAGGCAGGGACGAGTGAGTTCCAGCAGACGCAGCGGACGGTTATCCGCACGGCGGAGCAGGTTACTTCACGCGCCACGCAGCAGGCGGCGCAGAATATGGATCCTGCGATGCTGGGCACGAGCCGCTTCCAGAAGTCCCTTCGTGAAGCACAGCAGTATGGCGCCCAGGCAACGAGCCAGCGCATGGAGCAGGCAAAGGCGGCCTATGCAATCAGCCCGCGTGCGCCACAGCATGTCGGAAGCAATCTCGACATCAAAGCATAAAATGATAAATGATAATGGACTGCCTACGGAATCCTGCGGTTTTGTATGGCAGTCCTTATTTTTGTCTTGACAAGCGTGAATCCATCTGTTAATATAACATCTGTCGCAGAGAAAGCGTGAAGTGAATATGGAGTGGTACTCAAGAGGCTGAAGAGGACGGTTTGCTAAATCGTTAGAGTGGGTAACCGCTGCGAGAGTTCGAATCTCTCCCACTCCGCCATTTTTTATTACCCGGTCTGCGTCGGGTTTTTTTAATTTAAGGAGATGCTTCTATGGAGATGCAGAGCACGCCGCCGTCCTTTGTCGAACGATTCTTCAAAGTGCGGGAAAAGGGCTCGACCGTGCGCACGGAATTACTCGCGGGCATGACGACGTTCATTGCCATGGCGTATATTCTCTTTGTCAATCCAAATATACTTGCGGACGCCGGTATCCCGAAGGAGGCGGCGATTGCCTCGACGATCTGGATCGCGGCACTCGCGTCGCTCGCCATGGGCATTTTTGCGAACTATCCTGTCGCGCTCGCACCGGGCATGGGGCTGAATGCGTTCTTTGCCTACTATGTCTGCGGCGTTCTCGGACTGCACTGGACTGTAGCGCTCGGTGCCGTGTTCTTCTCGGGCGTACTCTTCCTGATTTTGACGGTTAGCGGAATCCGACAGGCGATCATCAATGCTGTCCCGCGTGACCTGAAATACGCCATCAGCGTGGGCATCGGACTCTTTATTGCGTTCATCGGGCTGAAGGGGACGGGGCTGATCGTCGAGAACTCTGCGACCTATGTCTCCCTTGGTCACGTCACCGCGCCGACGACACTACTCTCTCTCTTCGGTCTGCTCCTCACGGCGGCGCTGATGGCGCGCAACGTGCATGGCTCGATCCTCATCGGCATCTTTGTGACGACCATCCTCGCCATGATCCTCGGGATGACGCCGGCACCGAAGGGAATCACGGATATCGTGAGCACCTCGCTCCCGCACATGGGGGAGACGTTCGGGCAGCTCGATCTCGCAGGCGCATGGCACTACGGCCTCGTTTCGATTATCTTCACGTTCACCGTGGTGGAACTATTCGATAATATGGGCACCTTGATCGGTCTGACGACAAAGGCAAAGATGGTGCGCCCCGACGGACACATCGAGAACATCGACAAGGCACTGACCACGGATGCAGTCGGGACGATGGTCTCCGCCATGTTCGGTACGTCGACGGTCACCTCCTACATCGAGAGCGCGGCTGGTATTGCCGCCGGTGGACGGACGGGGCTGACCGCCGTTGCGGCGGGCGTACTCTTCCTGGCGGCGCTGCTCTTTACGCCGCTGATCGGGCTCGTGCCGGCATTTGCTACCGCGCCTGCCCTCATCCTAGTCGGAGCGCTGCTCATGTCCGAGGTCGGAAAGATTGACTTCTCCGATTTCACGAATGCTCTGCCCGTCTTCCTTACGATCATCATGATGCCGCTCACGTCGAGTATCGCCAATGGCTTTGCCTTCGGCTTTATCAGCTACACGGTCATGAAGCTCTGTGCGGGGCAGTATAAAAAGGTCAGCTGGATCATGTATCTCGTCTCGATTGCCTTCCTGATCAATCTGGCACTTCGTTCGTAGGAGGCTGACGTGCAGATGAAACATCGCATGGCATTTCTCGTGAGCCTTTTGCTCCTGCTCTCCGCGCTCCTTGGCGGGTGTGCAGGAGCGTCGCATGAGACATCCTCGACTGCGCCTGCGCAGCAGCAGGCACTCACGGTCAAGATGCTCGATATTGGGCAGGGGGACGCCATCCTCATTCAGACCGCAGAGCAGAACGTCCTCATCGACACGGGCGATCTGGACGAGCGGGATAAGCTCCGTGCCGAACTGGACAAGGCGGGGGTCAAAAAACTCGATGCAGTGATCCTGACCCATCCCCACGCCGATCACATCGGCGGGATGGAGATGCTGATTGATAAATATCCGATTGGCATGGTCTATGACAACGGGATGCCGTCAACGTCACGTGTCTACATTGGCTATATGAAACAGCTGAAGGCGAAGGGGATTGCGCGCAAGGGGCTCTGTACGGGAGATCGCGTGGATCTCGGCGGCGGGGCAGTCTTTGAGGTGCTCGCCCCGTCGGCGGCACTTGTCCAGCAGGGCAGCGTCAAGGGCTACAAGCACGATCCGAACAACGAGTCCGTCGTCGGACGTCTTGTCTTTGGCGATTTCTCCATGATGTTTACGGGCGACGCAGAAAAGAAAGAGGAGCAGGATATCCTTGCGGGGGCGCAGGGAACGGTGCAGAGCACCGTCCTCAAGGCAGGCCATCATGGCAGCAAGACTTCCTCCTCGGCAGATTTCCTGCGCGCCGTCCATCCTGCGGCGGCTCTCATCTCCTGCGGTGTAAACAACGACTATGGACATCCGCATAAGGAGACGATGAAGAAGTACCATGCCATGAATCTGGACATCTATGTGACGGCGGAGAATGGCACGATTACCCTTACGAGTGATGGAAAGGACTACCATATCACACCGGAGAGAGGGGAAAAACAATGATTTCTGCGTACCTAGATCGATTTGAAGGAGATCTTGCCGTGCTTCTCCTCGGAGATGCCATGGTCAAGGTGAATTTTCCGCGCGTGTTCCTGCCCAAAGATGTGGCAGAGGGCGACTATCTGAAGCTGACGATAGAGCGCGATGCGGCGGCGACGGATGGCGCTGAGGATGAGGCACTGGAGCTGCTGAAAGGCTGAATGGGGGCGAGATTGGCATTGACGATCAAGAACAGGGTTCATCTGTGGATGCGACCGCTGCTTGCCGCAGCGGTTTTTGTCTGTCTGCTCCTTCTGCTCGGTGGAGCAGGAGAAGCCGCAGGCAGCCTCCATCGTATTACGGGCATTGACAGCCATGCGGTGGAGGTGGACGGGCGTGCGGCGCAGCGCATAGAGATCACCGTTAAGAAGGCGGGGCTGCACTACGCTCTGTCAGAGCGGTACCATGCGGACAATCAGCTGCTGGTCGAGCTGGAGGATGTTGCGCTGGATGAGCATCTTCCCCATGAGATCGCTCTCGATGGAGTGGTGCTGCAGCGGCTTGTCGTTATTCCGCGCGAGAATCATCGTGCGGCACTGCGGATCTATGCAGGGCATGATCTTCGCAGTGCGGATGCCTATCGCGTGTATACCGTCCCGGGGACGGGACGTGAGAAGAACACCGAGCGGCTCGTGATTGAGATCTTTGCGGATGCCGGAGACACGCTCAGCAAGGCGGTCGTGGGGCATACGGTGGTCATTGATCCCGGGCATGGGGGCAGTGATACAGGGGCGATCGGTCCATCGGGTGCATGCGAAAAGGATGTCACCCTTGCCGTCTCCCTGCGTACGCGTGACCTCCTGACCAAGGCGGGGGCGCATGTCGTCATGACGCGGACGGACGATGTGGACGTCGCGTATGCGGGTAGTTCGGCTTCCCGCGAACTGCAGGCGCGTGTGGATGCTGCGGCGGCACATGAGGAGGCGGAACTCTTCCTCTCCGTGCACTGCAATTCCTTTAGCAATCCGGATGCACACGGGATGGAGACCTACTATTATCCCAAGACGGATGCGGATGAACGCTTCGCCACGCTGCTGAACGAGGAACTTGCTGCGGCGGGCGGACTCTATAATCGCGGGGTCAAATATGCGCGGTTCTACGTCCTGAAGCATTCGGATATCCCCGCTTCCCTTGCGGAACTGGGCTTTATCTCGAATCCCGAGGAGGAGCAGCTGCTCACGGATCCTGCCTATCAGGAGACATTGGCACAGGCACTCTTTCGTGCGATTGCACGCTATTTTGAGGAATGAGGAGAGAATCGGAAATGTTCCAACACGCGCAACATATTACTCGTCTGCTGGGCGCACCGCTCTGCGCAGCACTTCTGCTCACAGCGGGCTGTGCAGAGGAAAAGACGTCTGCCCCGCCTGCCGCAGAGTCACAGCAGACACAGACGAAGGCGGCTGCTGTGGACGACACAGCGGCGAAGGACAAAGAGGTCAAGGTGAATGTCTACTACCCGAAGAATGACGGTATGGGCTTGGTGGCGGACAGCCGTACGGTAAAACTCGGCAGCGAGGATAAGTATACGGCAGCGCTGAAGTCCCTGCTCGCAGGCACGACGGAGAAGGGGCAGACGAATGTCTTCCCGAAACACGTGAAGCTGCGCAGCGTCAAGGTTCAGGACGGTGTCGCCACGGTGGATTTCTCCAAGGAGCTGCAGAAGAATTTCAACGGTGGGTCGACGGGGGAAGAGATGCTCGTCGGATCAATCGTCAACACGCTCACGGATTTCCCTGAGGTGAAAAAGGTGCGCATCCGCATTGAGGGAGAGGATGTGGAAACTCTCTCGGGGCACATGGATCTCTCTGAGCCGCTGCCGCGCATGACAGAGTTGCTGAAATAGCTGTGCTTGTCATTTTGGCTGTTTTGTGATAGGATACTAGTAAAATGGCGGGAATGCTCTCTTTGTATGCCCGCAAATCGGAGGGTGCAGCGCGCCCCCCAATGGAAAGAAGCAGGAGGTTGTTTCATACAATGAAGGTTACGGCAGAGCATGGGGAGAACCGTGAGGTCACTCTGACGATTGAAGTGGATCAGGACAAGCTGGAGCAGGCGACGGACGGCGCGGCAAAGCGTCTTGCGGGACGCGTGAATATCCCGGGCTTCCGCAAGGGAAAGGCACCGCGCAAGATTGTCGAGAATTTTGTCGGCAAGGAGGCCATTCTTCAGGAGGCATTCGAGAGCGTTGCACAGAAGGCGTTCGATGAAGCGCTGACCGAGCAGAACATGGAGCCTGTGACGCGCCCCGAGATCGACATCGTGACACTCGAGGAGGGCAAGGATGTCGTATTTACGGCAAAGTTCACGCAGCGTCCCGAGGTCACACTCGGCGAATATAAAGGGCTCAAGGTCGAGAAGCCTGCCGTCTCGGTTTCCGAGGAGGACATCGATCGTCAGATCGAGGGGATGCGCCAGCATCAGGGCACGCTCATCGACGCCCCTGCCGATGCCGCGGTCAAGAAGGACGACTTCATTACGCTTGATTTTGAGGGCTTTGTGGACGGAACACCGTTCGAGGGTGGCAAGGGCGAAGACTATCCGCTCCAGATCGGCTCGGGCTCGTTCATTCCGGGCTTTGAAGATCAGCTCATCGGTGCGAAGGTCGGCGAGGAGCGCGAGGTGAACGTCACGTTCCCCGAGGACTACCACGCGGAGAATCTCAAGGGAAAGGCGGCTGTCTTCAAGTGCACGGTGCGCAGCATCAAGTCGCGCGAGCTGCCTGAGCTGGACGATGCGTTTGCCAAGAAGGCAAGCAAGTTCGAGACGCTCGCAGAGCTGCGCGAGGACATCCGCAAGAACCTCCAGGAGGGGGCGGAGCGTCAGGCAGAGAATGAGCGCCGCACAAAGGCAATCGACATGGCGACGGACAACTGCACGATGGAGATTCCGCCCGTGATGGTCGAGAACCGCATTACGGCGATGATCCAGGAAATGGCGATGCGTCTTGAGCAGCAGGGAATGAGCCTTGAGCAGTACCTTCAGTACGCCGGGCTCGACATGGCGCGCATCCGCGACGAGTACCGCGAGACGGCGGAAAAGAACGTGCGCACCGATCTCATGCTCGAGGAGGTTGCCAAGGCAGAGGACATCAAGGTCGAGGGAAGGGATCTCGATCAGGAAGTCTACGCAATGGCTCTGTCCTATGGTGCGACGCCGAAGCAGGTTCAGAAGATCATCAAGGAGCAGGGGCGCGTCAGCGATCTTGCAGCGACGGTGTTGCGCAAGAAGACGGCGCAGTTCATCGTGGACAATATCACGGAGTAAGAAAGCTCCTGCGGGGAGGAACGTATGAGTTACTATGTACCGATGGTGGTGGAGACCTCCGGACGCGGGGAGCGTGCCTATGACATTTACTCCCGCCTGCTGAAGGAGCGCATCATCTTCCTCGGTGGACCGATTGACGACAGCGTCGCCAACGTCATTGTTGCGCAGATGCTCTTTTTGGAGTCAGAGGATCCCGATAAGGATATCCACCTCTATATCAACAGCCCCGGCGGTGTTGTGACGGCAGGACTTGCCATCTATGATACCATGCAGTACATCAAGCCGGATGTCTCCACGATCTGTGTTGGACAGGCGGCGAGCATGGGTTCGATTCTTTTGACGGCGGGTGCAAAGGGAAAACGCTATGCCCTCCCGCATGCCCGTATTATGATTCATCAGCCGCTTGGCGGCGCACAGGGACAGTCGACCGACATCCAGATCCAGGCGAAGGAGATCCTGCGCCTGCGTGAGGTCGGCAACGAAATCCTCGCGCATCACACGGGGCAGGATACAGAGAAGATCAACGTTGATACGGAACGCGACAACTTCATGTCGGCGGAGGAGGCAAAAGAATACGGCCTCATTGATGAGGTTGTCCTCCGACCAAAGGATACATCTGCTGACAGCAAGGCCTGAGGGGGTGTCATGCGATGAAATTTGGTGCGGATGATAAGGGACAGCTCAAATGCTCGTTTTGCGGTAAGACGCAGGAGCAGGTAAGGAAGCTCGTGGCGGGGCCCGGCGTCTATATCTGCGATGAGTGCATCGAACTCTGCAATGAGATCATTGCGGAGGAACTTGGCGACGATATTGATGTCGGACTCAAGGATATTCCGAAGCCAAAGGAGATCCGCCGCATTCTCGACCAATATGTCATTGGTCAGGATGAGGCGAAAAAATCGCTTTCCGTGGCGGTCTACAATCACTACAAGCGTATTCATGCCGGTCAGGGAAAGAACGAGGATGTGGAGCTGCGCAAGTCGAACGTCCTCATGATCGGTCCGACGGGCAGCGGCAAGACTCTGCTGGCGCAGACGCTGGCACGCATCCTGAATGTGCCGTTTGCCATCGCCGATGCGACCTCTCTCACGGAGGCCGGCTATGTCGGCGAGGATGTCGAGAACATCCTGCTGAAGCTGATTCAGGCGGCAGACTACGACATCGAGAAGGCACAGCGCGGCATCATCTACATCGACGAGATCGATAAGATTGCGCGCAAATCGGAGAACCCCTCCATCACGCGAGATGTCTCGGGAGAGGGCGTTCAGCAGGGACTGCTCAAGATCCTTGAGGGGACGACGGCCTCCGTACCGCCGCAGGGCGGGCGCAAGCATCCGCAGCAGGAACTCCTGCAGATCGATACGACGAACATTCTCTTTATCTGCGGCGGTTCGTTTGATGGCCTTGAGGAGATCATCGAATCGCGCCTCGGAAAGAAGCAGATGGGCTTCGGTGCCGAGGTGCGCTCAAAGCGCCGCGTTACCGTGGGGGCGTCGCTCAGCAAGATCATTCCCGAGGATTTGATGAAGAATGGGCTGATTCCCGAGTTCATCGGGCGTCTGCCTGTCGTAGTCACGCTGAACTCCCTCGATGAGGAGGCACTCGTTCGCATTCTGACAGAGCCGAAGAACGCTCTTGTCAAGCAGTTCCAAAAGCTGCTCGAACTGGACGGTGTGCGTCTGACGTTTGAGGAGGATGCACTGCACCTGATCGCGAAGGAAGCGCTGACGCATAAGACGGGCGCGCGTGGTCTGCGTGCCATCGTCGAGGGGATCATGCGCAACGTCATGTATGAGGTGCCGTCGATCCATGGCGTGACAGCATGTCAGGTCACGAAGGACGTCATTGTCAACCACAGTGACCCGATCCTCACCATCGACGGTGCGGGCGCACAGAAGATGGCAGCCGCCAATTAAAGGTCTCTGTGTTTCCTTTGACACATATCGACATACCAATGAAAGGAGCCTGCAGCGTGCGGTGCTCCTTTTTTCTATAGATGGAAGGAACGCGACCATGTCTGAAAAACAAACACTGCCGCTGCTTCCCCTGCGGGGACTTGTGGTCTATCCCCACATGATGGTCAACATCGACGTGGGACGCGATCGCTCCGTTGCCGCCATCGAGGCTGCGATTGCAGGAGACAGTCGGATTCTCGTCGTCTCGCAGAAGGATCCGGAACTGGATGACCCGACGGCGGCAGACCTCTATGATGTCGGTGCAGTTGCGGAGATCCGTCAGTTTCTGCGCCTGCCCGAGGGCGTGCTGCGGATTCTCGTGGATGGACAGCAGCGTGCGGAGATCATGGAGATCCGCGAGGGGGAGACGTATGCGGAGGCGGATGTCCATGTGATTGACGAGGAGAGTGTGGAAACGCCCTCCACAAAGGATATGGAGGCACTCGTTCACGGGGTAACGAGCAAATTCGAGGAGTGGGTGAAGCTCTCTCATAAGATTCCGCCCGAGGCGCTGGTGTCGATCTCAATCATGGAGGACATGGGACGTCTGGCGGATATTATCGCGAGCCATTTGAGCCTGAAGCATGAGGTGCGGCAGGATATCCTTGCCACCATTGATGTGCGCGCACGCCTGCATCGTCTCTATGAGGTGCTCGTCTATGAGCTGGACATCATGGGGATCGAGCAGAAGATCAACCGTCGTGTACGTAAGCAGATGGACAAGGTTCAGCGCGATTTTTATCTGCGTGAGCAGATCAAGGCAATCCATAAGGAGCTCGGCGACGATGCGGATAAGTCCGCCGATGTGGATTGTTATCGCACGGCTCTCGCGGAGGGAGCGTACCCCGATGCCGTACGCGAGACCATCGAGCGTGAGATTCACCGCCTCGACGTCAGCCCTGCGATGAGTGCCGAGGTCGGTGTGATCCGCAGCTATCTGGACTGTCTGATCGAACTGCCGTGGATGCACACAACCAAAGAGACGGTCGATATGAATGCTGCGCGCGCTGTGCTCGAACGCGATCACTACGGACTCGAAAAGATCAAGGAGCGCATCCTCGACTATCTTGCCGTGCGTCAGCTGGCACCGGAGCAGAATGCCCCCATCCTCTGCCTCGTCGGTGCACCCGGTGTCGGCAAGACGTCGCTCGGAGCGTCGATTGCCCGTGCGATGGGGCGGGAGTTCATCCGTATCTCGCTCGGCGGCATCCGTGATGAGGCGGAGATACGCGGGCATCGCCGCACCTATGTCGGCGCGATGCCGGGCCGCATCATCGAGGGGATTCGCCGTGCCGGTACGAAGAACCCCGTTTTTCTCCTCGATGAGGTAGACAAGATTGCCATGGACTTTCATGGCGATCCTTCCGCTGCGCTTCTTGAGGTTCTTGACCCTGCACAGAACTGCACGTTCAGCGATCACTTCGTGGAGCTGCCGTTTGACCTCTCGCAGGTGTTCTGGATCGTCACGGCAAATCACCCCGCGCGCATTCCTGCGCCGCTGCGTGACCGCATGGAGATCCTGAACCTCTCGAGCTATACGGAGATGGAGAAGGTCGAGATCGCACGGCGGCATCTCCTGCCGCGTCAGCGCATACAGAACGGGCTGAAGGCAAAGGACATCCGCATCAGTGCAGGCGTCTATCCTGTGCTCATCCGCTCCTATACGCGCGAGGCGGGGGTGCGCGAGCTGGAGCGCGTCGTGGGTCAGCTCTGCCGCAAGACAGCGCGGCGCATCGTCGAAGGGGAGACGCCGCCCATCGCCGTGACGAAGGTGAATCTTACGGAGTTTCTGGAACGTCCGAAGTACCATCCGGCGCGGCAGGAGAAGAAGCCCCTCGTCGGTGTCGTCACGGGGCTTGCGTGGACGGAGGTCGGCGGCGACGTGCTGCGGACGGAGGTCAACATCCTGCGCGGGAAGGGCAAACTCATCCTCACGGGGCAGCTCGGCGACGTGATGCAGGAATCGGCACAGGCGGCACTCTCCTACGTGCGCAGCCGTGCGAATGCGCTCCATCTGGCAGAGAACTTCTACGAAACGGACGACATACACATCCATCTGCCCGAGGGGGCGATTCCGAAGGACGGCCCCTCGGCGGGCATCACCATGGCGACGGCGATGATCTCAGCACTCACGGGGCGCAAGGTGCGCGCCGATGTCGCTATGACGGGGGAGATCACGCTGCGCGGAAATGTGCTGCCGATCGGCGGGCTGAAGGAGAAGACGCTCGCTGCCTATCGCGAGGGGGTGCATACCATCGTCCTGCCGCAGGAAAACGAACGCGATATCGAGGATATTCCCGATGCGGTGCGTGCGTCACTTGAGTTTGTACCCGTAGCGCACATGGACGAGGTACTGAAGGTCGCGCTGTATAATTAGGAGGTGCAGCATGTCTGAGCCGGTTGTCATTACAAAGGCTGCCTATCTTGCCTCTGCGGTACGGCGCGATCAGTACCCCGAGGAACAGCGTCCCGCGGTCGCCTTCATCGGACGCTCCAATGTCGGGAAGTCGTCTCTCATCAACTCCCTGACACGCATTCGCCAACTCGCCCATGTCTCGGGGAAACCGGGGAAGACACAGACGATCAACTTCTATGAGCTGCTCATGCGCATCGACGGTGGGGAAGAGCGGCATCCTGTACACCTGATCGATCTGCCGGGCTATGGTTATGCCAAGGCGGCGCGTGAGAGCCGAAAGACATGGGCAAAGTTTATCGAGGAGTACTTTCTCCATGCAGAGAATCTGCACTTTGTCTGTCTCCTGCTCGATATTCGTCATGCCCCCATGCCCTCCGACAGAAAGATGTTTGAGTGGCTCGTATCGCATGATATACCTGTGCTGGTCATCGCCACGAAGGCGGATAAGCTTGGGCGCACGGCACGGCAAAAACAGCTGTCCCTGATGCGCAGGACGCTCGACGTTCCCGATCTTTCGATTCTGCCATATTCCGTGCCGAAAAACGAAGGGCGTACGGAACTCCTTGACGTGATGAAGGAATATCTGTTAGAATAGGCACGTAAAGAAGTGAATCGCATTCATTTTTTGTGCCTGTGTCCTATGATACGATTGTCCATGAGCAAGACGATCCGATACCGGTGCATGAAGATGGTGCACGGTATATGGGAGAGACTTCAATGGCAGAACTGACAGAATTTGACAAACGGCTGCTGAACCTCCTGCAGGGCAACCTGCCGGTGTGTTCGCGGCCGTTTGCGCGTCTCGCCGAGATGCTCGGAACGACGGAGGAGCATGTGCTTGAGCGGCTGGACGCCCTGAAGGCGGACGGATTTTTGCGGCGCATTGGGACATTTTTCAACTCGGAACGCCTTGGCTATCAGGGGACACTGATCGCGTTGTGTGTGACACCGGAGCAGCTTTCGTCCGTCGCACAGGCGGTCAATCGCTATACGGGCGTGACGCATAACTATGAGCGCGAGGGTAGGTATAACCTATGGTTTACGCTCATGACACCGTCGCAGGCGACGGAGGAGAAGATCATCGGAGAGATCAAGGCACTGCCCGGGGCGGAGCGTCTGATGGACCTGAAAGCGAATAAGAAATATAAGATCAACGTGCAGTTTAAGCTGAACTGATGCAGGAAGGAAGGCATATCTATGAGCGAAGCAATCGAGGTCGATGCTCTCGACCGTAAGATCATCCGCCTCCTGCAGGGGCAGTTTCCGCTTGTCGCCGAGCCGTACAAGGCACTCGCGGCGGAAATCGGCATCAGCGAGGAGGAGTTTCTGCAGCGTGTGGAGCGTATGATTGCAGAAAAGAAGATCCGGAAGATGGGCGCGGTTCTCCGTCACCGCGAGGTCGGCTTTACGTCCAACTGCCTCTGTGTTTGGAATGTCCCCGACGCGCGCGTGGACGAAGTGGCGCGGCGGATGGCGCAGCACGAGCGCGTCTCCCATTGCTATGACCGCAATCGTACGGCGGATTGGCGCTATAATGTCTATACGATGATCCACGGTTTCAGTCGTGAGGAGTGCGAGAAGATTGCAGAAGAACTCGCAGCCGCGACGGGCATCGAGGATCGCGCGATGCTCTACACCAAGAAAGAGTGGAAGAAGACATCGATGCAGTACTTTGTGGAAGAGTGATATGGATAGAAAACCCCCGAAGGCTTTTATCTTGAGCCTTCGGGGGTTCTATGTTTTTTAGGGAAACACTGATAAAATGAGGTCTGCCAGATTGGCGTAGATTTTTTCGTCCGAACGAGGTGGAAAACCGGACGCAGAGTGGTGCTCTGTGGAGGATTTTCCGCCGAAGTGCGGGCAAAAAAGATGCGTCAAGATGGTTGTACCGAATTTATCAGTGCTTCCTTAGAGTGCAATCACCTGATCGTGGAGTGACTTGAGCTGCTCCTCGGAGGGGACGTAGAGGATACGCACCTTGTCCATGGCGATCTCGCAGCCGCCCGCCTTCAGCTCGTCCTCGATCTGCTGTATGCTCTGCCCGCCCCAGCCATAGGAGCCAAAGGCGAAAGCCTTACGTCCCTTCGGTGCGAGCCCCCGCATATAGCAGAGGAAACCGCCGATGGTCGGGAGCATCGTATTGTTGAGCGTCGGCGAACCAACGGCGAGATAGCGGCTCGTGAGGATATCCGTCATGATGTCCGCATGGGAGTTCTTCTTGATGTCGTAGTAGCCGACGGAGTAACCCTTGTCGATGAACGCCTCAGCAATCGTATGCGCCATCGCCTCGGTGGAGTGCCACATGCTGTCGAAAACGATGACGGCGCGCTCCTCTGTCTCGCTGCTCGACCACTGCTTATAGCGCTCGATGATCTCAGGGATATGGGAACGCCAGATAATGCCATGTCCCGTGGCGATCATCTCCATGTCGAGCCCGTGCAGTGCCTTGAGTGCCGCCTTTGCCTGTGCTCCGTATGGGAAGAGAATGTTGGCGTAGTATTTTTTTGCCTCCTCACAGAGGATAGCGAGGTCATTCTCGTCGTCGAAGCGCTTGCCCGATGCCAGATGCTGCCCGAACGCGTCGTTCGAGAAGAGAATCTTCTCCTCAGGGCAGTAGGTGACCATGCTGTCGGGCCAGTGCAGCATCGGGGTCGGGATGAACTGCAGGGTGCGCTTGCCGAGCGAGATGCTGTCGCCTGCCTTGACGGTCTCATAGGGGAGCTCTCCATAGTAGGCGCGCAGCCCCTTCAGTCCGTTCGGCGCACTCGTGACGATCTTTGCGCTCGGCGCGAGGGAGGAGATGAGGGAGACACCGTAGGAGTGATCTGGCTCCACGTGATTGGAGATGACGCAGTTGATCTGCGACGGATCGATCACGGAGGAAATGCGCGCGAGCATCTCCTCCTCAAAGCCGTGTTTGACCGTATCAATCAGAGTGATCGTATCGTCGATGATGAGGTAGGCGTTGTATGATGAGCCGCGCTGCGTATCGTAGCCGTGGAAGCTGCGCATGGACCAGTCGATGGCGCCGACCCAGTAGATATTGTCACGGAGTTTGATGGCGTTCATAAAAGACTCCTTTCAACCATAGGATGGATTAACAGAGAATAGACTTAAGCTATAGAAATAATCTATATATTATAAAAGTATTCTAGCGTAAAACCCATTCTTTTGCAACCGCAAATTGCCCTCAACCCTGTGATGATGGGCGTCTTGTGACGCGTTTTCTTGACAGATGATTCCGTCTGTTGTATAATAATCATGACGAAAGCTGTGTATAATTGGGATAAAACAACCAGAAGAAAGAGGACTTTTGATGCAAGAAAAGGTTCTAGTCTTTGATACGGAGACGACCGGCTTTCGCAGTGATGATGAAGTACTGACCCTCGCTGTTGTGAATGGCGTGGGTGAGACGATGGTCGACGGTATGTATGCGCCGGCGCGTAAGGCAGAGTGGCCGGATGCCGAGCGCATCAATCGCATATCGCCGGCGATGGTCGCGGGCTGTGACCCCATTCTCGCACATCGTGAGGAGCTGGAACGTCTCTTCAATGCGCCGGACACACTCCTTGTCGGCTATAACATCGAGTTCGATATTCGCCTTCTGGCGCAGTCGGGGATCCGCATTACGAACCCGAACCGTCATGATGTGATGCTTGCTTTTTCGGCGTTCCGCAAAGTCCCCGATGCACGGCGCGGCGGCTACCGATGGTGGAAGCTGACGGAGTGTGCGGACTACTACCGCTACGACTGGGGAAACACGGTGGCGCACGGCGCACTCGCGGACACACTCGCGACGCTCTTCTGCTACCAAAAGATGAAAGAGCCGGTCTATGAGGAACAGAGCCTGTTTGATTAATTTGATTAATATGCAGGGAGGCATGCTGTATGGCAAAGAAAAAGAGCCAAACGGAGACGCCGATGCAGTCGATGCGCGAGCGCAAACAGCAGGAGCTCGAGGCACGGCTTCAGCGCGTACGAAAAGCGCGCAGCACCTATCAGCGTAAGATCATCGGCGGTATCGTCGTTGCCTTTATCCTCCTCATCATTGTGTGTGCTCTGCTTCCGTCCGGCGATCGAGCCTATGATGGCCGATGGAATAAGGATATCAATGAAGGACAGGCGGGTATTTTGCAGAGTTTGCGGAACAGTTTTAAATAGGTCTTGCTATTTTCTCAAAACCGCGTATTCTTATAGGGTATACGCGGTTTTTTTGTTGGAGGGGTTGTTTGCATGAAATTTCAAGAGGTTATCCTCACACTGCAGGAGTTCTGGTCCGGGCAGGGCTGTATCCTCGCCCAGCCTTATGACGTAGAAAAGGGTGCAGGGACGATGAGCCCGTGGACGTTCCTGCGCGTTCTGGGGCCAGAGCCGTGGAATGTCGCCTACGTGGAGCCCTCCCGCCGCCCGGCGGACGGACGCTATGGAGACAACCCGAATCGTCTCTATCAGCATCATCAGTTCCAGGTGATCATGAAGCCGTCGCCGGACAATATCCAGGAACTTTACCTTGAGAGCCTTGCCCGCCTCGGCATTCACGCGGAGGAGCATGACATCCGCTTTGTCGAGGACAACTGGGAGTCGCCGACGCTGGGCGCGTGGGGACTTGGCTGGGAGGTCTGGCTGGACGGGATGGAGATCACGCAGTTCACGTACTTCCAGCAGGTTGGCGGTCAGGATGTAAAGCCCGTCTCCGTGGAGATCACCTATGGGCTTGAGCGTCTTGCCATGTATATTCAGGGCGTAGAGAACGTCTATGACATCGCGTGGACGGATGATGTGACCTATGGCGATGTGTTCCATCAGAATGAGTTTGAGCAGTCCTCGTATGCGTTTGATCTCTCGGATGAGAAGCTGCTCTTTGATCTGTTCGACAAGTACGAGGCGGAGGCAGTGCGCGTTATCGAGGCAGGCTATGTGCATCCGGCGCATGACTACGTGCTGAAATGCTCGCATACGTTCAATCTGCTCGACGCGCGCGGGGCGATCAGTGTCTCCCAGCGGACGGCGTTCATCGGGCGCGTGCGCAAACTCGCGCGTCTCTGCGCGGAGGCGTATCTCGCCCAGCGTGAGGAACTGGGGTATCCGCTGTTGAAAAAGGAGGGGAAGGCATGAAGCGGGATCTGTTATTTGAAATTGGAACGGAGGAGATTCCGGCACATGTGATGCCGCACCTCCTGGAGGATTTGGCGCAGCTGGCGGAGACGATGCTGAAGGAGCACCGCCTTTCCTATGAGAAGGTGCGCACACTCGGTACGCCGCGCCGTGCCGCCCTCATTGTGATGGGGCTCGCAGAGCGGCAGGAAGACGTCAATACGGAGACGCGCGGTCCATCCGTCGCCATTGCCTTTGATGCGGACGGAAACCCGACGAAGGCGGGTGCGGGGTTTGCGCGCGGACAGGGCGTCGATCCGTCCGCCCTCATTCAGCGTGACGGCTATGTCTATGCCTCCGTGCATGAGAGCGGTGCAGCGACGGCCGAGCTTCTGACCTCGCTCCTGCCTGACCTTGTGCGTGCGATTCCGCTGCCGAACAGTATGCAGTGGGGGGATCTGGACTTCCGATTCATCCGCCCGATTCGCTGGTTCGTGGCACTCTATGGGACAGAGATCGTGCCCTTTACCCTTGCCGGAGTGACGAGCGGGAATCACTCGCGCGGGCATCGGACGCTCGCACCGGCGGACTTCGTGATCACGTCGGCGGCGGACTACGAGGCGGCGTGCGAGAAGGCGTATATCATCGTCGATCCCGAGCGGCGGCGCGCCATGATCTGCGAACAGATCACAGAGACGGCAAAGGCGTGCGGCGGCACGGCGGAGATCACGCCCGACCTCCTCGAGGAGGTGCTCTATCTCGTGGAGTATCCGACGGCGCTCAGCGGCTCGTTCGAGGAGAAGTATCTGGCACTCCCCTCCGAGGCGGTGATTACGCCGATGCGCGACCATCAACGCTATTTCCCCGTCAAGGCGGCGGACGGCAGCCTACTGCCCGCTTTTATCACGGTGCGCAACGGTGGAAAGGCACATCTTGATGTCGTGGCACACGGCAACGAGCGCGTGCTGCGGGCACGTCTTGCCGATGCGCAGTTCTTCTTCGATGAGGATCGCAGAAAATCCCTTGCAGAGCATCGGGAAAAGCTCAAGACGGTCGTGTTCCAGCGGGGGCTCGGATCGATGTACGAAAAGACGGAGCGTCTCACGGCGCTCACGACGGCGATTGTCGAGGAGATGGCGGCGGGTGATGCGGATGGCACCGCTCTCGCCGATGCGCGGCGTGCCGCCGAGCTCTCGAAGGCCGATCTCGTGACGGGCATGGTGACGGAGTTCACGGAGCTGCAGGGGATCATGGGACGAGAGTACGCCCTGCTCGATGGGGAGAGCCCTGCTGTTGCACGCGCCATTGACGAGCAGTATATGCCGCGTTTTGCGGGGGACGAGCTGCCGCAGACGCCGCTCGGCGTTGCCCTCAGTGTAGCAGATAAGATCGACAATATTGTCGGGACGTTCAGCCAAGGCAGGATTCCGACGGGCTCGCAGGACCCCTTCGGGTTGCGCCGTCAGGCGCTCGGGCTCGTTCTCATGTTGATCGAGCAGGAGAGCACGATGCTCCTCTCCGACCTTGTCGATGAGGCGTGTGATCTCTACGACCTTGAAGAATTTCGGGATAAGATGCAGGTCTATGTGGCGGACTTTATCCGTCTGCGCCTGAAGAACGTCCTCAGTGAGCGCGGTGTGCGCTACGATGTGCAGGAGGCGGTGCTGGGCGATGTGGATCTTGTCGCAGATGTCCCCGTGCGCGCCGCCTATGTGGAGCGTCTGCTCGCATCGGAGGGGGGCGATGCGCTCGTGCAGTCCTTTGTCCGTGTCGGGAACATCGCCCGCAGTGTGACGGGCGGTACGGTGGATCCCGCGCTGTTCCAGGCAGAGGAAGAGGGCGCGCTGCTCTCCGCCTATCAGGCCGCGGCGGCTGCACGCGCGGAGGGCGAGGACACGCTTCCCGCCGAGCAGGCACTCGGGAGGGCGATCGACACATTCTTCGATGCGGTCATGGTCATGGACAAGGACGCGCGCGTCAAGGAGAATCGCCTGTCGCTCCTCAAGATGATCGACGACTATCTGCTGGAGACGGCAGATTACAGCAAAATTGTGCTGAACTAGGGAAGCACTGATAAATTCGGTACAACCATCTTGACGCATCTTTTTTGTCCGCACTTCGGCGGAAAATCCTCCACAGAGCACCACTCTGCGTCCGGTTTTCCACCTCGTTCGGACGAAAAAATCTACGCCAATCTGGCAGACCTCATTTTATCAGTGATTCCCTAACAAATAACGCTGCTGTACGAAGGCCTTTCTATCTTCGTACAGCAGTTTTTTATCGGAGGGGTGATGATGGTATGCGGGTGAAGATGTGCGGCATGCAGACCACAGCAGCGGCACGCGCGGCAGAGGAGGCGGGAGCGGACTACATCGGGTTCATCTTCGCGCAGGGCAGTCGCCGCTATGTCACGCCGGAGACGGCGCGCGAGATTGCGCGGGAAATGCGGCATGTGAAGAAGGTAGGCGTCTTTGTCGATGCGCCGATGGCGGAGGTGAATCGGATTGCCGCTGCCGTGGGGCTGGACTATGTGCAGCTCCACGGCCATGAGACGGCAGAGATGGCACGCATGGCAGAGCGCCCCGTGATCAAGGCGTACCGCT
>ERZ773055.342-NODE-342-length-30529-cov-5.239778_pt1 | contig 30529 bp, 58 predicted proteins | sample MGYA00580515_ERZ773055 | MGnify/ENA primary metagenome ERZ773055 (study PRJEB29015, sample SAMEA2737993) | human oral metagenome | biome: human oral; feature: human-associated habitat; material: dental | place: China | collected 2064 ...
ATCGACCATTACTGGCCGATGCCTCTTTATATTCATATATATATCCCTTACATATGAATCATATTATAAAAGCATTGATAATTCAACAACTATTTGCGTTTTAGTGCGACAAAAGTTGAGCAACAGTTGAGCAACCGTTACAAATTTTACAGAGATTTAGAGGTCTAATGATCGTCTGACACGCTTTTTATTACACTACTTAAAGCGGATTCTTTTCCGTATAACCTTTCCATACCTTGCCGTGTAACTAGCCACATTTTCCCAGACTTCTTAAACTCGCCCTCTTTAAATCCATTCTTTACACGACCTCTACAATTCTGTTTCAATGAATCAGCAGTAACATTCCAACGCTCTGCAGCCTCCTGTGTTGTCATAATATCATCTAGTTCAAATTTCAATTTCATCACCTTCTAACTAAACGTTTAATTACTAATATCAAAACAATCAGAGTTGTTATATTAATCAGCCATTCTAAATATTGCATAATTCACCTCGTTGATTTACAATGATGTTGGAAGGTGGCGGGGCTTTCACCCGCCTGCTTTTTACTCTTTGCTAACAAGTTTTAAAATGATGATTGCTAGTGTCAGTAGCGTTAACTCATTTACTAAGCTTGTTAGCTCTTTTATTATGTCCACTTGTATCACCTCCTTACAATATTATTATACCCTATATCGAGTATAAAATCAAGCATTTTCTTTTACTTTTAATAATAAAAAACAGCCTACTAACTTAGATATTATCTAGGTTAGTAGGCTGTTTTGTGTTTTATCAAACCTATACTACCAGGAGTCCACCTGCTCCTGCTCAGGAGATATTTGGATCACCTCTCAGTCATCGATGAATCACTACTCCGATTACTGCTCCCGCTCCCACCATCTGAGAGAAGTTGCGTTGCATCCGTAAGCGTTTGATTGTTCTCTTGTCGTTGTCGATTTGCCCTTTCAATTCGGTTAAAGAGTTCTGCATTTCGGACAAGGTAACTTCTTGCTTCATGGACAGCATTTTGGCTTTCATCAATTCGGTTTCCAATGTCGATATTGTATTGTGCGCTTCGTTCAATTCTTCCTTTTGCTTCATGACTAAGCTTTGAGCTTCGGTCAATGGAAGACTGGATGTCTCGATTAAGCTTAACGCTTTCGCGTTGTTGGCTTTCAATTCGTTCCACTGTGTTAAGGGAATCGTTATGGTTGGTTCCGCTTGGTTCGTGGAAGATGTACCAGATGCAAAAGACGGAGAGGAGCACAATACCACCGATAACAGCATGGCGGTAACTAAGGCTATTAAGTAAAACTTTGATTTTGTCATACATTATACCCCTCCTGCGTAATCGGTGATTCCTCGTGCAATAGCACGGACGATCGTATCTAAATCATTCGTAAGCATAGCATGGTCTTCTTCATTGTCAATAAAAGCCATTTCAACAAGAACTGCTGTTGCATCCGTACCGTTTAGGACCCAAAGGTCATCACGTTTTTTAACGCCCCTGTCTACAGTATTAATGCTTCGGATAATTTGTGATTGGATATCATTGGCCAAACGTTGACCATTAAAGGACTTGTACAAAGTTTCAGTACCCCGAGCTTGCGTATTGAATGCATTGCAATGCAAGGATACGAATATATTAGCTCCCCAAGAATCGGATTCAGCGCAGACTAGCCCCAAATCATCATCTTGAAGAGTACGAACTTCGCACCCTGCTGTTTCTAAATAGCGCGCCAACATCTTGCCCGCATCACGTGCCACATCACATTCACGTGTACCATACACAGGATTCACTGCGCCACTATCTAAGTTAATATCGTGGCCAGGGTTAATAAATACTTTCATTGTTTATTCTCCTTTTCTAATTGATCAGGAACACCGTTACCATCCTTATCTATCCAAAGCGCCAAGAACCCTACAAGGGCGGTTAATACGCTAGGAATAAATATATGGTCGATAATGTTTATTCCAGTATTAATAATTTTTAATGTCATATCGTCAGCATAGCCACGAATGATCACCATAATGTATTCGCTAACAACTAGTAAAATAGGCACTAGCATAATAAATACTAGCACCCTTGTAGCAAATATTCCTGTAGGGTGGAAATTGGCCGCCCTAACAGATTGATATGATTTTTTAGCTGTACTGATGAGATTTGGTGGTATGTTCATGCAATTCCTCCTTAATATCATCAACACGAGCTTCGATACCATCAACTCTTGATGTTAATTTCACATGCTCTGTGTATGCTTTGGTTCGTTGCTCACGAGACAATTTAATTTCGTCCTTTAAATCCTTTAGCGTATCAGTGAGCACGCCCATTTTTTCCTGAAACATCAAATTATCTTGCATTCGTTGCAAATCCAACTTTTCGAGCAATGGAATAACTAAAACCTTATATCCTATACCTGCAACTATACTGACAATAGTCAACGTGGTTAGAATATCATTCAGTTCGAATTGCCATGTCCACATTTAATCTCCTTCCGTTTGTGCTTCACTTTCATCTAAAGATAGCAAATCATTATGTACGCATCCTTTAGTAGGACACGTGCCATCATCATTGAGTACTTCCCAGCAATATTCACAAAATTCCATTACAGGAACTTTGCTTTCTCCAACATATTTAGGCATATTATTGCACCTCCTTGATTCGTGCTACCATTTCATTATTCAATTTGATATATTGTGCACTAATTGCATTAGTAGGTTTCCCCATAAGTAGCAAGCGGCGTTGAGCTTCTTCTAATGTTTTAAATCGAGGTTCATACTCTGCTTTAATAGCATTAATTTTATCTTCTTTTGTTGGAACATATTCAACCATAGGTGGATCTACAAATTCACCATTTACATACGCTTTACCACTGGTGAATTGTGATTGCATTTCACTATCACCGCTTAAAATAGTACTTGTTGGATATGTTTGTTTTGCTAAATGTTCTGTTTCTTCTAATGTGTCTGCATGCAATCCTACTACGTAGGAAGTTTGGCGAACACCATGCTCATTTAATACAAATACATAGTTCATACTTTTATCCTTTCTTGGAGGTAGAAATGAAATTAATTGAGAAATTAAAAGGCGCTCATGAGCGCCCTTATGTAGCATATAAAGTTGTAGGTTATTATTCTTCTTATCAAGAGGCTATGGAGGCATTATCCCATGTGCATACATTAGATGATGTGTATCATTCGTGGTTAGCGTTACATTCATTAAATGTTTCATCACATACCATGAAAGGATATGAATGCGCTTATCATCATGTATCATCAATATCTCACCGCCCTATCAACGAAATCACATATATGGAACTGCAAAATATAATATCAGATATGCTAAAGAGCGGACTTTCTTATTCCTCATGTAAGAAAGTTCGCTCTTTACTTAATCAATTATATTCATTTGCAATTATTAATGACTGGTGCTCAAAGTCATACAGTCAATATTTGAATATTGGCCACAATACCCCTAAACGCCCACACAAAGTATTCACCACTAATCAAATTAACCGCTTATGGTATATCAATGCAGAAATACCCTTAATACTCTTATACACTGGATTGCGTGCCAGTGAATTAATTAATTTAAAAAGCACCGATATTAATCGCAAACAACGGTATTTAAAAGTTACTAGCAGCAAAACAAAAGCAGGTATCCGCATCATTCCCATTCATCATCGTATATGGTCATTTATTGAATCTCGCTTATCTGATAAATGGATCATAAAGGAACGGAATTATGTTTCCCTGTCTCACACCTTTAAATTAGCCATGAGCTCCATCAATGCTAAACACACGCCTCATGATTGCCGTCATTCATTCGCTACTAGATTAGATGATGTAGGTGCTAACTACAATGCTAAGCGACTATTGCTAGGCCATGCTTCATCTAATGTTACTGATGGTGTTTATACCCATAAATCACTTAGACAATTACGCAAGGCCATTGAAATGCTTAAATGACCAAGGGGGATACTATGGAGAAACAGATGGTACATCAAATCCATGGTCATTTCCAATTGCGTTTAAAAATAAACCATTTTATGTAAATGGTTCTGCTGATTTAAGTAGTAAATCTGCATATGATTTTGATAGGCCAGCATGGGCAATGGCCATTAACAATACGCAATTTTTATGTAGTATTAATTACGATAAAACTGGAACCTCTGGAATTAGACAGGTTAGAGTATTATCTATTGGGATTTGACCAAGGGGGAAGAAAATTAAATTTAACCATTTATGATGGTAGAAAATATGATGTTCAATTCCCTATCTCTTATGCAAAAGAATGTATTGGTGTATTACAAACATTAGAATGGCCTGTTGCTATCGGTGGTGCTTCTGTTGCTTATACAGATAAGCGAACTACTACAGGCTATACAATCGTTGCTGATGCATCTAGTGCATCATATAATAGCGATTTATTTTATGTTGCATTAGGAATTTAACCAAGGGGGAAATGATAGTGATACCGAAGCATATTACGATATAGGAAGTCAGCAAAGACAAGAGCAGTTTACATTTCCTATATCGTTTAAATCCAAGCCATTATATGTACATCCATATGCAATTAATAAAGTAGAATTAAGGCATTTATCACGAATTGGAATTAGTGATAGCCAGATTACATCAACAGGATTTGCAGCGGTTATTAGTGAGAATTCTAATGTAATAGAACAGATTAAAATGAGGTATATTGCTTTAGGTATTTAAATACCAACAACACACCATTCAATAATAGAGTCGGCTTTTAACATTGATTGATAGCTAGAATGTACTTCGTACCGCATATCTGTATTGGAAATTCTTCTTACAAAAGCACATGCTCCAGAGTTCCCCCAGAATATAGAGGTATCACTAGCAATAATTCCGAATGTATGGAATAAATGACTGCTTATAAATGCTATAGGAAATATAACTTTATTTGTTGTAGTTTCTAAATTATTAGGATCTGATTGTTTTTGCTCTCCAGCTTTTTGTTTTCCCCCTTGGATAATTAAACCGCCAAACAACTTGCCAAAGCTGACATACCAAGCATTTGGATTCGATAAATCATACCGTACGCCCAAGCTTTGTAATGTTTCGTCCCCCAAGGCTTTTACTACATCTTGCCTATTTTTAATATTTAGACTACTTAATAGAGTTTTTACCAAAGATAATGTTGGTGCTAGTCCTTGTTTATTATCACTATCTACATTAGTTAGTAATTTTAGCAATTCTTTTGTACCATTACCTTTTGTAGCTTCTAATCCATTCGTATTAGTTACTAATGATTTAATATAATCAGCAGATGTTTTAGCTACTTTGGAATCCTCTATTGCAGTAATCTTTTCATTAATTGTTTTAAATTTTTCCGCATGTGCTTCTGCTGCTTTATTGTGTGTATCAATTGCTGTTTCCAATTGTTCTAAAGTAATAGAGCTGGAAAAATCTACTTCTCCTTTTACGTTTGGATTATCTCCCACCCCTAAAGCAATTACTAAACGTTGCATTGGAATAACATTAGTTTTATCTGGAATATATGAAGTTAAACCTTTGGCATTAGAATAGCCAATAAGTTTTTCTTCCCCACTATCACCATTTTTTGCATATAATCCAACTTCTCGCCAAAAAAAGCCAATTTCTACTTGTCTATTGTCAAAATTAAATTGCAATTGCATTTGTCCATTTGCAACTTCTTTTACTTGGCTTAACCCTATTTCTAATTTTTTACTAACTATTTCTGTTAAACCATCAATACTTGCTGTTAGCTGCCCATCACCAATTACCGCCTTTGTAATAATTAGTCTGTCCTCTGTTTTACCAGTTGATGATTTAAGGATCATTTTATTTCCTTGAACAGTCAAGCTTAATCCCGGAAATTGTGCCATATTAACCTCCTATCATAGTTACTTCTTCTATCCCAATGGCATTCCCATAATAGATACTGTGTTCAATCTCAATATTCTCTAATGGTTTTATCATGCCTATCACGGTTTCTTCCTGCGCTCCTACTAATGATGTAATTATTAAGTTTTGCGCAACAGTTTGTTCTTCCCAAACAATATATCCAATATGTGCTGGTTTAAATTCTTCAATTGCACTGTGTAAATCATTTATGTTATCACACATGTCCTTTGTAAAGCTTAAGTCCATCATATATTTTTCGTTATATGGAATTATTTCAGCAGACTTATCAGATATAAACTTATTAGCAATAGTTTTAAGATATTCTTTTGTGCTGCTATTTGAAATATTTAACTTTGCAATCACACGATTTTTTCTATCCTTAAAACTATTGTTTTTAGGTTTAATCCCAACAAATTCTTCCCATTTATCTAATGCATATGTTGCCGTTTGGATATTATCTTGTTTCAATAATTCCATTAACAATAATCTAATGCGTTCATGCTCTCTACTATCCGCATCACTTATTGCCTTAAACTCCATATCTTTTGCAATAAAAAAAGGTAGATATGCTAATATATCCACCTCTTTCCATCTTATAAAGTCACTCATGTACGATCACCTCTTTAACTGTTGGTAATTGTTCATTTGTAATATCAATGTTGGTAACACCATTATTTACTTTTAACTCACGATAATCTAATACTCCTGTTTCTTTATTGGCCAAAATAGCCTTGCCAATATTAGCATATGACACATATGTACCGTTGAAGATTTGCTTTTTAAACTCTTCATTTAGTACTTTTTTAATAGCTTCTATTTCAGCTTTCCCCTTAGTTACCGTTAACTCTATATTAATATCAAGTATCGTTGGTGTAACTACTGTTACAGTAGCTCCAATTGGTGCATTTTCTGCAATTACAGTTTTAACTTTTTCAATCAATTCTGTACTCGCACTTTCACGCTCATTGTTGATAATAATAACTTTTACTGTTCCCGGTCCATTCCATAATGGGATTACTTTTACTAAAAATACTCCATTAACTAATCTTGCCCACTGTTCATAGTGATATGCATTACCGCTTGTTGCTGGTTTTCTTACTTTCAATAATAATCTATCTAGTAGCTCCGCATCAGTTTCTTCATCATATCCATCATATGCAGCCGCTTCATTGTTAACTGTACTTACTCCATAAATCCCGCCTACTATTTCTGTAATTGTATTAGCTCCTACATTTAATGATTTACCTGTTAGCTCTGATACCGCCAATACTTTCCCACTTCCAGTTTCACCTAGAGTAATTTCAATAGTGGTTCTAAAGGTTTCATCATTATCTGTGCCAAATAAACTTCCTTTTGGTACTACTGTATTTGCAGTTCCAGTAATAGTTAACATTACATTAGCTTGTGTTGCACTTTTTCTAAATACCCCATGAGATTCCGCATGACGTGTTAAGTATTCGCCCCATGCAGTTTGTGGAAAAGCCGCATCAAGTATCAATTGCATTTCCGCATATGATTTTTCAAACTCAACCGCATTTGAACTTAATGTATCAAATACAAATGTTCCTTCATGTGTACTCAATCCTTCTTTATCTATTTTTTTGAAATCTGCTAGTAGCCGTCCTAGCACATCTTGCTTACTTTGTGGTTCTAGCATTATACTTCAACTCCTATCGTATTTGGCCCATATATTGTTTGTAATTCAATTTGTAATGTAATAGTTTTATGTTCTTGAATTACATCTACAGCATCTACATTTATAATGTATGGGTTAACCAATAACGCATCCTTTACATACTCAAACAGTTCATATTGACTAGGTGTATCATTTGGTTTTTTACCAATAAACTGTTCAAACTCAATACCATAATCATCATAATATGCTCTATATCTGTACCTCTCTACTCTCAAGGTTTTCCAAACCCATACTTTAATAGCGTCATTACCTATTACATATTTATGATTGCCATTTCTATCATATTGGTATGTATCTCTCTGAAAGTCCCAAGCTAGTTCCTTGCATAATGGTAGATTTTTTTGAACGTCAATGCTACTTGGTGTATTCCCTTTCATAAATGGATTACTCATTGCCGTCTAACCTCCTACATTTTCCATATACAAAATATTGCTCTGCTGTACTTTCATCATCCCCGACTATTGGAATTAGCATTACCTTATCTCCTACATGCCAGGTATCAGTCATGATTCTAGTTTTTGTGTAATCATTATGAATAGCGTGTGTATGACTAGCAAATTCTGCATAGCCACCGCCACCGCTGCGTGGTTGTGTTTCGCTTACAATATGCCCCTTAGATTCTCTATAATGACCTTGCAACCAATATTCATCTATCCATAAAAAATTACTGTTTAACTCCATTCCATTGAACGATACCACCAAATTTGGAGGTGGTGATACTATAGTGCCAATTCCCGGCATCGCTTGCTTTCCAGCGTTTCCACCTACATCGCTCATGATGCCTAATATTCCTGCATAAGGATCATTGTTTTTCTTCGGCACTTTCACCCTCTCCTTCCTCTGGTTCTCTAATGTACTCTAAATTTAATTCCATGATGTGTGTATTATTTTCAAATGTATGATTATCTGACTTAATGAAAAATACTCCTTTTAGCTGTTCTTCCTCAATTACTACAGAATACCCTGCTATACATTGCATATTACCTATAGCAGAAATACTTGATTCCATTTTGATTCCTTTGATTTTTGCTTTGGCTTTTGCCGCATTATCAACAGGATACTTTGGTTTCTTTGGTGTACTTGTACTAGTAGCCTTTTTCTTATTAGTAGCTTTCTTTTCCTTTGGTTCTGGCTGATTTTTATAAATATCTTGGAAAATACCATACTTTTTAATTAATGCATCTTCATTATCTATTCGAATCACATTGCCTGCAGCGTCAACAGTTTTTACTCTGTTTACCATTTCCTCAATTGATTCAGAATGTGATGAACTTATTACATCGTATGTATCCCTAGCTATATACTCTTCAATGGTTGTTCCTTTTTCCACCAAATTAATTCCATCTGCTAGTAATATGGCTGTGTAATCTTTTTGAATATCAGCCTTTGTTTTTTCAAACAACATTTGAAAAACTTCTGTACATGTTTTTTTATCTGCCACAAAGTTTACTACTGTAGGTATATCTGGTAAGGTCCCTACAGGTACTTCAACCTCTGCGCATACACGCTTGAATGCATCAACTACATTTGTAGCATTAAAAACTAAACTTACTTTAGACTTTGCTAGGTATATCATCCCATCATAACAAGTAATATCATATGTATTGTCATTTGTATTTCTTTTTCTAAAGAAAACACGTCCAGTAAATATCTTTGCATTATCTACTGTCACTTCAATACGATCACCTAAATCAATTAAATAATTCGGAAATGATATATCTTTAGGGTTGTAAGCATATGAAAACTCTAACTTTCTTGCAGCTTCTTCTCTATCACCGCTCCATGTGAACTTAGAAATAAGATGTGTAATATCTACTCTTTCATCCTTTTCATTAATATGTTCTATTAGTGTAATCATAGTGGCCACTCCTTACCATTCATTTTTAATGACCGCTTAGATACTTTTAAAACTGCACCAATTGGACTTTTACCAGCTTTAACCATCATCTTATACATGTTTAATGCCTTTTTGCCTTGTTCAGCAATTGGCATTATTTTTGATACTGCCTTATTAGCTGTATCCATGAAATGTTCTTGTGGATATGATGTTACAGCTTGCTCTTCTGGTGCTTCGGCAATTCTACTATGTAAGCCTGTAGTATCATTTTTTATCTCTGATGTTGGTTTTATGTACCTATATTCTTTGAGCGTCATCTCATAATATACATCACTCGTACCATCATGCTCATCATGATTAAATGCTTCAATTGTACAGTACATAGAAATTGAGGTATTTGAAATTGAAATCTTACACGGCTTACCACTTGTAGCAAATCCATCTATTTTTCTTACTAGGTTATAAGGATTTGTTTCATTCGTTTCTGACCATTCATATTTTTGTGCAGGAAAAAAGCCTTCAAACGATAATGTTTGAAGACCTCTTTTGCCTAACATATTAATTTCTCCAATTGCATTTATATTTAACGTGCTATTGTTGTATGTTCTCCCAACTTTAAATGAAGCTGGTGTGACTGGCAATACTATATTTTGTCCTGCACATGATAATGTAAATTGGCATCCTTGTGGTATTCCTTTACCACCAAAGAAACTCATAATTGCATCAAAAAAAGACATTATACAGCTCCCTCCATTCTATTAATAGAACGTTTTTGTAATTGGTAATGAATTTGTTCTGCAATTTCAAATGTCAACTCTTCTACAGATTTTCCATCATTTCTAACATTAAGATTCGCTATATTTACATTGATGCTATTACTAGATGAACTACGTTTCCCTTGATTATATGCAGTATTCAATGACTGTGCATGCGGTATTACTTGTGCTCCACTTGGTAAGTTTACTATTTCAGCCCCTCGATCATGAATCATAGCAGGGCCACCTTTCCAGTTATCAGTCCCAGAGTATAATAACGGAATGTTTAATGGCCCAAAATGAGAGCCACCTACACCCGGCACCCAGTCTGGAATATCTACAGATATTCCATTTACACCAGAAATTAAACTATTTATTGCTGCTTTAATGCCATCTATTACCCCTGTAAATATGTATTTAATTGGTGTTACTATACCTTCAAATATTTGAACGATGCCATTCCACGCCATGCTCCAATTACCAGTAAATACCCCAGCAATAAAATCTGTAATACCACTTAACACACTTGTAATCCCTGTTACAATACCTTCAATTACATTTAATGCAAAAGTAAGAATCCCTGTAATTCCTGCTACCGCTACATTAAAGCCAACTACTAATCCCCCTAATGCTACTGCAAGCGGTCCACCAATCAAAACTTTAGCTACTTTACTTACAACAGTGAAAATAATATTTAAGAAAGGAGACATTAATTGATAAATTCTACCAAATGATGTAGCCACTTGATTAATTAATTTACCAAATGCACTTGCTACTTTTGATACTATAGGTTGTACTGCAACGATAATTCGATTGATTGCACCTTTTATTATGTTTACAACACCTATAAACGATTGTCCTACTCCCTCTAATATCGGTTTTACTTTGTCAAAGTTTTTGTAAATTGCTAATCCTAACAATGCAACTACACCAATTGCAATCCCTACAGGTCCTGTCAAGACTAATGGAATTAATCTCCCTATCATTGGTAATACTCTCATCACTATACTACCAATTCCACTAAAAGCTCTGGCAATACCCTTTACAGATACTTCTAATAATTTATTATTGATACTTTGGCCACGTAACACTTTACCAACATTAGCATATGTCCGCATCAATGAGCCAATTCCACTTGTAATAGGCCCTAATATTTTAGCAAAAGCAGTAAAGCCTACAATACTAAAGCCTACATCAATTGCCGTATTTTTAATGGCTGGACTTAAATTAGTAAAGTATTTAGCTAGATTACCGATTGTGTCAGCCACCTTCTGTACCCTAGGCTGCAATACATCAGCAAAGCTAATAGCTAACGCCTCTACTTTACTTTCTAAATCCTTGAATGACCCAAGCAATGTTTTCTTCATTATATCGGCTTGTGCTTTAGATGAACCTGTTGCAGAATCCATTGAACTACGCATATCATCGTATGCTTCCTTAGTAGTGTTCAATACTGCTAATAATGCAGATGTAGATTCTGTTCCTGCAATATCACCTGCCAACTTAAATTTTTCAGCTTCTGTTAGTCCTTGCATTTTAGTTCGCAATTGATCATATACTTTACCAAGGCCAATAAATTTGCCCTGTGAATCAGTAGTGACAATTCCTAGTTTTTGTAATGCTTGTGCGGCTTCTTTTGGAGGGTCTATTAATCTACTTAACATCATACGTAATGCACGGCCACTCGTTGATGCCTCAATATTGTTATTACTCATGATAGCTAATGATGTAGATAATTCTTCTACAGATATTCCTAATGCAGCCGCTGGTGCACCTGCATATTGAATTGCATTGCCAAACCCAATCATATCTAATCGTGATTTGTTAGCAGCCATTTGGATTACATCGGCCATACGTGTTGCATTCTCTGCTACATTACCTTCTTGTAGTCCCCATGTATTTAATGCGCCAGATACAATGCTTGCTGTTGTTTCCAAGTTTTCACCAGATGCAACAGATGCTTCTACAATTGATGGCAATGAACTCATAATTTGATTTGCATTCATACCGCTTGCAGCTAATCCATCCATCGCTTCCGCTGCTTGTGTAGCACTTATAGGGAAATCCGCTCCTAACTGTTTTGCAACATCTCTCAATTTAATCATTTCATCATGTGTTGCTCCTGCTTTAGCACCAGCAGAAGTAACAGCAGAATCAAAACCAACAAAAGCTTTAACAGAGGCGGCGCCTATCCCAACAATAGCAGCAGATACAGGCATTAGTACATTACCAATTCCACTAATCCCTCTGCCTATATTCTGCAGTTTTCTACCTTGCCTATCTGCCATATTAGCAGTTGCAGCCATTTGTGAATTAATTCCAGATAATACTGATGTAACACCATCATGTAAACGCATCACCAAATCAATTACTTCACTCATCCTTTTTTCGCCTCCTCTCTGTCCTTAATTTCTTGCAACATAAAAGCACGGAGAACTACACGTTCCCCATGCCCCATTTTGTGAAATTCCGATGGCATTACATCATGATTGATATACATGTAATAGGCAAGATTTACATCACCATCGGAATATATTAGTTTTTTACTTCATTAATTACTTTTTTTATGGCTTTATCACCATATCCAGATAGAGCTAACACTTCACGTGCAATCAACTCCAATTCACCCGCTTTAAATAACTTTGTATATAATGCCTGTTTGGATGGAACTTGGAATTTTTGTAATAATTCTTTCGCTCCAAAATCTGGAGAAACAATGCCGTCCGTTACAACGAACTGTAAAAATTGACTTTCATCGGCCACACCATCATCAGTAGCTAACATGCGAAGGTCTGTAATACGTTTATAACTAATTTCCTTTACTGTAACAGTAAAAGGTTCATTAAAAACTTTTGATAATCGAGTGATTTCTAGGCCCTTTTTAGCTACCTCTTTTAATGTATCTAGGTCTTTCTCCATCAATTTGTCAATGATATTGCTCATCTATTAGTCCTCCACTTTATCAATCACATCAAACTCTGTAAACGTAAAGTCTACAGATTCTTCTACCAATGCGCCTACTTTCCAGTTGGCAAGGTCTAAGGAATCAAAGGTTACATCATACAATGTTACTGTTTCTACACCTTTAGCATCAGGATCATCTAATTGAATTACTAATTGGCATACAGTGGCTTTACCTTTTTTTAGATTTTCAGCCATTTTACTAATCATCAAAGAAGATACTTTGTTCATAGTTAAACTGCCTGTACCTTCATAACCAACATATTTATATTGTTTACTCATTGTCTTGGCTTTTTTAACTTCTTCTTTGCTTAATTTAATTGTAGCTTTAACGGCTGTAGCTTGTGATACCAAAGAACCATCTAGCCATACTTGCCCATGAGAGCCTGTCATTACCTGTTGCGCTGCAAAATTCTCCATGTGTTCCTCCTATTAAATATTAATTGGTAATTGGATATCTTCCATTGCATCAAGCGGTCTTACTTTTGCTTTTAAGAATACAATTTTCTTAGTATCCAATTTTTTAACTTCATCATCACTCATTTTTGCTAACTCTTCTTTTGTAAATAAGCCATGGGATAATTGGTATGTTCGAACTGCTTCACAATCAATTTCGCATGTAGAGTAATCTTTTTGTAACAACCGTTCATTTTCCAATTGTTTGAAATAACCTAGAATTGCACTAATTAGCAAACATTTGTTTTCATAATCATTTGTATATTTGCCAATGTAAGAATCTTGTGCAGTTTTTCTGATATCGTCATAAATCATATCCATAATGTCTACTATTTTGATTGTTTGATATCCTTCTAGCTTCCCTTGGCTTGTTGTTACCAAAGAGTTCATAGCACGGCTCATTTTAAACTTTTCGCCATCATACCAAATGAAGAATTTACCTTCATTTACCATTGCATCCATTTCATCTTGAGTGTGTCTATCACAATCAATTACTTCTGCTAATGGTGCATATGTAGCACTTTGTGTCATATTTGTGCCTGCCACAAGACCTGCAATGCGTGCAGTATATTCAGCTGGTTTATATTCACGATCAGCTGTAAACACTTTTGTATTACCAAAATTGATTACACCTTCATAATCTGCATTAGAACCCGGTAATACAACCTTAATTTTTTTGAACTTATTTTCACGTGCTGTTTTTACCCACGTTGCAACATATTCCAATTGAGCATTTTCAATTGTTGGAATTGCTAAATAATCAAATCGTTCTGTAAGCATTGCTTTTAATGGTTCTTGGAATCTATCAGCACCAGTTTTATCGCCACCTTGTTGCATCATATACACAACAATTTTTAATGGTGGTTTATTGTAACCCTTCAATGCTTTTAAAATGTAATCCTTGTTTTTATCTGATAATTCTTCTGGAATATCATCTACTGTATATACCAAAAATGGATTAGGTAATACTTCATGACCATTTGTTTTTGTTGCTAATTTATCAATTACCTGTTTAGTATCTTCTAAAATTAATGCAACAATTCCCCTTTGGGAACGTTGAATGGCTTCAATACCAGCTTCAATAAATTTAACTACAACTGTAGGCATTCCTAATTTAGCCATTATTTATCCTCCACTTCTACTGTTAATTTAACATCACCCATTGTGATTCCTTCTTCTTTCATTCTTTCAATACGTCCTGTTGTATCCATGAATGTAATATCCATTGTAATTTGAAGAATATCATCTTCTTCTCCTACTCTATCTTGTTGAATATCATCTACATGTAAATAACGATTACCAACAGGAAAACCCATTTGAAATAATAGTAAGAATTTATCAAACACTGTTAAATAGTGTTCTTCATCCTTATCTTCATTACTTGGAAAATATGTAGCAATAACAGTTACATTTCTTTTAATGAAATTCTTTGTTTGCATTTCTGAACTCATTAAAAGTTTTACAAAAAAACACGGCATAGTGAATTCTTCTAAAACTTCATCACTATATACCGTGCATCCATATTCTTCATGTATTTTCTTTGCTACAGCTTTCCATATTGCCACTTGTGATAATCGGTTAGCCATCTTTTATTCTCTTCCTCAACATTTTAAACATGTGTTCACCAACAGCTGTTCTTATATCATTTCGATTTTTTTCAACCGTCCTTTTAAAGAAAAATGTCCCCTGTTTAAATCCTTTTATTTTTCCATGCATAGTTTTCATGACATGCCCACGCTCTACTAAGTGAAAATGAGGTGATGTATTCCGTAAAGTTGCTTCTAGCGCTCTACTACTACTGCCATTAATAGTCATTTTCCAACTTTTTGAAATTTTCCGTTTTCTCCCTTTACCTACAGGTGATGCGCTTACTAATTCTTTTTTCATTCGATTAGCTTCTTTACGCATCGCTTTTTCTGTTTCTACAGGATACTCTTTAATATATTTATCCAATCTCCCCATGAAGGTTTTAATATTCATTATTTTCCTCTTTTATAGATATGGCACATCAATTCTAATTTTGTATGTTCTTCATATGGATCAATTACAGTTTTAACTTTGTAGACTACATCCTTATATTTAATTAGCACACCATCAGTTATTCCAGTTCTATATCTGATTGTAATTTTATATAATTCGTCTACTTTTTCTTTATACATTTCAAGATATTGCCTGCCACGCAATGGTTCTATCCTTGCCCAAATTCTATTAGGTATCAACCTAATCAGTTTTTGTTTAGTTATTCCATCGTGTTCAATATCTTGATACGCTAGTACTTCAATTCTTTTCGTCAATCTTCCGATTCCGTCCATATTTAGCATTTTATGTCTCCTCACTTGGATAATTCTTAGATAATGCAATATGGCGAATTAATGGCCCTAGCGTAAATGGCAAATCATGTACAAATGTTTTAGATGAGGTTGCTTCCCTATTTTCGTACCAATGAGCAACCATATATTGTACGGCTCTACGATATAGTGGATCGTCAATATATGGTTTCCCAGTCATTTGCTCAATATACGTGATAGCGGCATTTATAGATTCCTCAATAAATACATCATCTTCTGTAATATCTTCATCTATTCGTAGGTATAGTTTTACATCCGCTACCGTCAACATACATTACACCTATGCTTTCTTAGCTAATTTAACCAAAGAACTTGTATCAACAGGCTTACCATCACAAATCATTGTAGATTTACGAACAATATCATCTGTTTCATTATCTTCATATGTTTTTACACCAATTTGATAGTTAGTGTTCAATGCATAATCTTCAAAACGATAAATAAACGCTACAATATCACCAACTGCAGCCGCATCAAGGTTTTTAAGATAAGGTACAATCAATACGCCACGACCAAGAATAGATCGTTCAGGTTTTCCACCCATACCATAGTTAACACGTGCAATTGGTTGACCATTCTTATCTGTCATACCTTCAATATTCATGAATGTTTTCTTAGTCATTACCCATACAGCACCTTCTTCATATTCAACAGGTAGTTCACCTTCTGCTTTTACAAGTGTTGCATAATCAAAATCTTTAACATCCAACTTCACTCCAGCAGCCGCATCCTTTAAAATGCCTGTAGGCTGACCATTACCTGTACCGTTGATAATAGCATTCTCAATAGCTTTAACCATTGCTTTGGATACGTTATTAGAAATCATATTTTCAAATGCAGATAATGCCATTACAGATGTTTCTAAAGAAATAGATACTCGGCATTGTAGTTTGAAGTGACCAAATTGGATGTTGCCAGTTGTTGCTTTTTGACGATCAGAACCTGTTCCTTCAGCTACCCATGTAGCCACAGGCATTACATTGCTTGTAGGAATTGCAAGACCAGATTTAAAGTTTGTATTGGTAACTAATGGCAATACCATGCCAACACTTTCCATTTTTTGAACAATCTTGTTCAAAACTGTTGGTGGAATTACTGCGCCAATATCTGTAGTTAATGTGTTTTCATTTTGACGTAATTCTGCAGGAATTGGTGTGTTATTCATTACATATTGCATGAATGCATTACGGTATTCCATGGAATCAAATACTTCTGCACCTTGTGTACGTTGTTCTTCTACAGGTACAGGCACTGTAGTAGCAGTAGGAACAGTATTCAAAATTGCAGTTCTACGTTCTAGTTCTGTTTCTTCTGCTTCCAATGCACGTAATTCTGTTTCAATTTCATCAAGATTCAAGTTAAGCTGTGTTGTATCTTCCAACATTGCACGTAATTCTGCTCTACGTTGTCTAATTTGTTCCAAACGATTCATATTATCTCTCCTTTTAGGTAATAAAAAAACACGCTTACTGCGTGTCTAATACTTTTTATGTCATGGCCAATAATGTTAGCCGTTTTCTTTTTTCGATATCTTCATATCTCTCATAGTCCCCATTTGCCCTAGCACTAACCGATGTGCCTTTATATGCAGGGTTATCTACAATAGATACGTCATATACCGCTTTTACTGATTTAATTTTTCGTGTGTATATTTTATTTTCTCGGTCAATCTCTTCTTCTTCACCATTAACAATAAAGGCAAATGACATTTTATTTAGATCACCACGTTTAATTAAAGAATATACATCATTTCCAATCGAAGTGTCTGCTACATTACCTGTTAATTTTAACCCTTTTTCATCAACAGTTAATTGCAATGTTCCACTAGCAGTTCTAGCAAATAGCATTCCGCCATGATTGTAATTTAATACGCATTGACTAAAATCAGTATTATCAAATGCGCCCGGTAAAATCACTTCACGATATTCATACCCAGTATATTCAGATTTCCAAATTAGTGTTTCTTCGTTAAACACTGCAGCATATCCTTCTACTGTTCGTGTTTGAATATCATCAGTATCATTCTGTATCGCTTGCACCGTCATCATTCGGTGTTCCATTTTTCGGTTCTTCCTCATTTGTATCACCTCCTTTCGATGCATTTATTTGATATTGTGAAAGGTCTTTATACTTGGCGAAATTAAGACTTACTAAACGTTCATCGCCACCTTCTACACCTTCATAACCAAATATTTCACGAATTTCATTTACTGTAACAGCCCCTGTAGGCAATAGAGTTTGACAAATATTAATCCTACTTGCTACAGACATATAGGATAGCCTATTGCTTTCAACTATTACTTCATTCCCATGCCCCTTTTCACGGCTTGTAAACAGTTTTTCTGTAAATTCCTGTGTTAATTTAATAGCAATTGGTTCTAATACAGATTCATAAAATGCTATGTATTCATCCTCTGTGTAATTCCCACTAACAATCTTCTCATTCAAGCCAAAATGCTTATATACCATATCTCTTGCAAAATCCATCTGGCCTTTATTAAAAGTGCTGATAGTTGTTGTTAACTGTTGGAATGTAGCTTTATTATCCAATGTAGCAATACCACTACCATTTTTATTTGATACATAGCGGTCTGTAAACTTCTCCCATAACACTTGTTGGTCATCTTCACGTACAGTACCCTCAAAATTGATAATACCACGTAAAGAGTTGCCATTTTTTACAGAGTTTATAATTGCGGCCTTTACTGCATGCAATAAATCCAAGTCCTCTTTTAAAGCTCTTGAGTTATCTTCACCAAATAGCTGATGACTGTTAAAATGCCGTTTAATATGAATAACCGCATCATACAGTACAGTCATACTTTTGCCATTAATAAATTGAAATTTAACATATAAATTGCTATCCTTATCCACTTTAACTTCTACACTTCCAAAGTCTAATGGATATAGGCCCTCAATCACGCCATTTACATCACGTTTTACATAAATAAATGCATTATTGTAATTGAAATATTGTGCAACTACTTTTTCTAAAAATTCACTTGCCGTCATAAATGGATTTGGTCTTGTTCCCAATATGTGGTTAATAGGTATAGAACCTTGTACCATTCCATCACTTGTTCGTCTGACATGTTTAAGCTTCATTTTACCTAAATGTCTAGCAATCGTATCTGTACAATCTCTAAACGTGGTATCTGTATATGGCACGCCACTAAAAGGGGTAAATACATTCGTATATCCATCTAAGAACTCTGCCCCAGTTAAATTAGCTTTATCAGTATTGCCAAATCCAAATATTTTATTAAAGATATTTCGATAGTTCATTATCTCACCTCCTTTCTTAAATTACATTGTGGTAATCCTCTTGGTTTCGTTCATACTCAACATATGCATCTAGCATTGATGCAAATCCATCAATCCTTTTCTTTGCATGAATAGATTTAGTTGGTTGGATGTTACCATTACGATCTATATCTATTTCCACATTAGCCATGCACCATTTCAATATAGGATTGTTGTCATAGTTTATTAATTTTGCTTCTAGTTCTGCACCTAGCGCTTTCATTGGTCCACTCAAGGTTTTCTTACCTTGAATGACTGGATTCATTACAGACCGACCAAACTCTGATTTCATATCTTCTACAAAATATGCTGCACTCCATCCGTCGTACCCACATTTATATAAATAGATATCATCTTCCATTTGTCTCTCTTTAAACCATTCAACAATTAACCTATAGTCAATTCTATTGCCCGGTGATTTTCGTATAAATCCTCTTTTATACCACACGTCATACGGTACTTTATCTTCATTTACTCTTTTTTCAAATAAATCTTCTGGTATCCAGTACATCTGCTTAATATATTTAACTGGATCATTAGGGACCATGAACAGCAATGTGGCACATGTTAAGTCTGTAGTTGCAGATAAATCTATACCACCTATACCATATCTAGGTTTTAACACTCCTATATCAAATGTTGCTGTATTATTTAATTGTTCAAAGGTTAAGAATGCTTCTGATGATGTTTCACGAACATTGAAGTCTTTTGTAAGAAGATTAGTTACATGAATTGGATTATTTTGTGCAGATTTAACTTTTTCAGCTAATTGACTAACACTCTTAATCGTTCCCAACCCCGGATTAGCTTTTGCCCAGCAATTAGGGTCTGTCCATTCCTTGCGACTATCTAACTCATAAATTATTGGTAAGATGCGTTCATTTTTATAACCTTGCTCATCATCATACCCATCTACAATCTGACATGCCTCATCATATTTAATATCGTAAATGCTTTCACGAACTGTACCAGCTGTACTGGTAATAATAGTTAGTGGTTGCTCACGTGCGCTCATACCATCAACGATAACATCATATAAATTCTTATCTTTGATAGCATGTAGTTCATCAATTAAGGCCCCATGAACATTTAATCCGTCAAGATTATTTGAATCTGATGCAAGAGGTACAAACTTACCATCATTCACATCACACAAAATTCTATTTACACGAATATGACAAACTTTATTTAGCGACTTACTTTTTTTAATCATTTTAGCCGCTTCATCCCATATAATTTTTGCCTGGTCTCTCTTTGTTGCAGCACTATATATTTCAGCACCCATTTCACCATCCGCAATCAATAAAAAAAGGCCTATTGCGGCCGCTACAGTGGACTTACCATTTTTACGTGCCACTATCAATATGAGTTCTTGATATTCTCTTGCTTTAGTCTCTTTATCAACAAATCCAAATAATGCCGCAATCATAGCTTTTTGCCATAATTCTAAAATTACTGGTTTCCCTGCCCATTTACCTTTAGAATGTTTGCAAAACAGCTCAATGAAATCAATTGCAACTTCTGCCTTGTCTTTATCATAAATATATTGACTAGGGTTTTCTAACTTATCGACTAAATGCTTGTACACTCTACGAACACGATCAGATACAACTATTTCACCATCAATGATTTGGTTATAGTATTCTCTGATTGGGTTCATCGTCTAACACGTTCCATAATAAATTTTTTAAATTCTTCGTCATCATCTTCATTTTTAGTCTGTGGCAACTCGCTCAACAGTACTTTTATGATAGCAATATAATTTTTCATCAACGTGTTATATGCTTTTGATTCAGTCGATTCTTTTTTGCCAAATTGATTATTTCCATTGCAGTATTCTTCCACAAATCCAACTTTTTCTAACTGAATTTGTAGATCATCTAACTGCATTTCCATGTGTACAGCTTGCTCAATTGATTTTCTAATTAACTTTTTCTTTTCTTGTGGAAGTTCCTTGAAAATCTTGTTATATTCTGCAATTCTCTTCTTTTTTATTTTTTCTTTTTCTTCATTTGTCAACTCCAATCACTCCTTTGTTAACCACACCCCTCACATGTGCGACCTGCGTTTTAAACGAAACTGCTGCCCCGGTGTAGAAAAAAAATATTTTCACTATAAAAATATGGGGGGGAGTCAATTGTTATCACATTCATTATCATTTATGGCTACTAAATCACCTAACTCATTGAATATCATTCCACGTGTCGGTCTAACTAAGAGGCTTGCGCCACTCGTTAATCCATTAGGTATAGTCATAGCATCTAGTTCAGCATGTATAGCATTATGACATTCAATACATAAGAACATAAGATTATCCCAACCATACGCAACCGCATCATTGGTGATGTTGTTTGGGTTTAGTGGTTTTTTATGATGCACTACCCAACGTTGTCTAGTTCCGTCAACCTTGTTTACACTTTTTAAACCATGGCATCTTTCACATATATATAATTTTGATTCTGCATATGCTTTTGCACATCTTCTCCATCTATATGAGTTATAGAAATTTTTAGAATAGTCTTTTGCCATTTTTTAAAATATCCCCTTTTTTCTAGGCCACTACATTTTATACGTCATATCCCATTGCTCTACGATTAATTACATATGCTTCATCGTATGTAATACCTTCACGCTCTGCTACTTTATTTAAGCAATCATCTTTAGTTGGATATTGTCCACTGTGTGTATTGATATGACATTGTGTACAGAGTTGGATTAGATTTTCTCTAATATCACCGCCACCACTTCCACGTGTATTAATATGATGCGGTTCAATGTTTGTCCTTTGACCGCAAATTTCACATCGTGTAGAGCGTATCTCATTAATTGTTTTCTTCGATATAATTCTTTTGTGCTTCATATTTCCTCTTATAAACCAAAAAGGACCGCATCATATCGTGTTATGCGACCAATTATGATGAAGTCCTTTTAGTGTATGTAGTTTTTTAAGGAGGCTTGACGTGTTCAACCCGTTCATGCCCACATACAGTATCTCATATATTGAGTGTCAAATAATAGCAACCTTTTTATATATTTCCTCAAAATTTTTGATTGCTCTCTTATGTAGATTATGAACATTCTGCCTTGAACAATCAATTAGTTCTGCTACCTTTTCCCAGGTACATCCATTAATGTACCTATCTACTAATACCGTCCTCTGTTTTGTACTGCGAATTTGATTGATCATAAACCTTGCTCGTTCTCTCTCTTGTAGGTATGTACTCCATTCTTTCATAATCTCATCTGTAACCGCATCAAGGTTTGCAACTTTATCTGCGATGGTTATTGGTTGACCGCCACTAATTCTTTCCTTGCTATAGTCAATTGCTTGTAGGCTCATTATATCCTGTCGCAATCTAAATATTTCTCTCTCCTTACATCTAATATTTAAATCGGTATCTCTGATTTGAATTAAATATTCCCTTCCTGTCATCGACTAATATCCCCTTGCTTGTCAAGATATTCTTTCCATTCCTCAAGAGAATATATTTTTATATTTCTTGCATTAGCATAAGCCCATTCTCCAATGCAGCCTTTTGAGTGTTGCCAATCTCCACATAATATTAATACTGAACACTTTTCCAACATATCTAAACAAATTTGTAATCCCTTAGCATACTCTTTTTCAAAATATAACATAGAAAAATTATGCAATGGAGATAGATATACATTATTTCTATCTTTTAATACTAACTCTTTCATAATTTTATCTATTGCCATCTGATTACTATTTATGACATCATCACAATTTATTCCATTTGTGCTACCAAATGGATGCGCTACATATATCAATCTCCTATTCATTGTGTAACTCCTTTAGCTTGTAGATCATTAACATGGAACACATGGCTATCATCCGCATCAATTGCATCTATTGCCTCGTCTATTTCTGTATTATCAAATAACTTTGCTTGCGCTCGTTCTCCTTTTACAAACATTGCTACTTCTTTTAGAAACTCTGCAATGATTTTATGTTCTTCTGTTCCTACTGGTAGCCATTCACTTACTACTTTACATAAGCTACCAGCTTTATTTTCTAAACCGCCAGTTACCTTTACTTTATCAATCAATGTATCATCATGTTTGTTATATTTAATTCCCATTCCTACCATGTAATACATGTTTGCTGAAAATTTGAAAGTTGGAAACCACTGTAAAAACAATTCTTTCATCTTATCGTATTGTCGAATCATTTCTGGCCTGTATAAGTCTTTTGTTTTTAACTGATATGTTTCATCACATCTGCCGTTATGTTTCATATATGTTACTTTGGTATATTCTCCAAATGATACACTTAACACTCTAATCATTCTATAACCCCCTTAATTCTCTTTCTTTGGTTCGCCTTGCTTGTAACAATTGTTTCTGTTGCTTTTCTTCACATTCCCATTCACCACATAACATCTTATTAGCTTTGTTTGTGTAAAAGCGCTTTCCACATTGTACACAATATCTTGCGTACTTATATGCTTTCTCCATTCGCACTACAGGTTTCCCTTCCATACAATCTGAACACCATGTGTTATGGTCTGTTGTTGTATATAGTCTATCGCACCTATGACATTTTCTTTGCATCATTTACTCCTATTTATAATTCCCATCAGAATCTATATAATCTCCAATTCGATATGCTTTTGTTTCTTGTACCACCCACACTCGGTTCTCATAACCATGACGTTTTTCCCATGCTTGGAATACTTTTGTTAGTTCTTTACTTAGTTCGTCAATATGTTCATTTTTAACATCTTTCATATAATCGTCTGACCATTCAGCGATTTCATCATCTAAGTCATAATCACATACATTCCAAATTACACGCTCACTATCTATTTCTGGGACATAATAGTATGGATGCCCTATTTCTACGTAATCATCAAGTACATCTTGTTCTAAATATTCAACATCATTTTTCTCATCCCAACAATAATGTCTATAATAATTTAAAAAGTCATTAATGGCTTCTTCAATACTTCCTTGTGGATCACCCACATCACCATCAAAGTACCAGCAATATTCACTTTCATTTTTTACTAACATTTTTCAGCCTCAATCTCTTACTATGCATCCATACCGCGCTTTCCGCATTTTATATCTGATTGTTCTCACGTTATCCCCTATATAGCTATATGTATCAATTTCTTTGTATCTCTCTTTATTTCGTTCATCTAGTTTTGCTCTATACTCTAAATAGCTTTCACATTTGCTATGGCAATCTACTTCTCTAAACTTGCACTCTCTGCATGGTACATCCATAGTTTCCTCGCCCATTCATTAAATTCACGATTGACCTTGTAAGCATTTCTTTTGATTCTTGCAGTTAATAATTTATCAGAAGGAATTATCACGTATCCCCAACGTGGTACGAATATTCTTTCCCCTTCCTTTGTTCTGCACTTTACAATATGATTATGTGCTTTGCATACATTCCTGTATCTATCATTCATGCTCATACCCCTCTAATTTATTTCCTATTACTTTTGCATTTCCGTTATTCATAACAAATGCTAAATCAAAATCTAGTACCGCATCAGTTTCTTGGTTTATTGTTTTACATCTCCATTGAAATTTATCCGTACTATAATATACTTCCACCACCAAAGGAGTATCCTGTATTGATTTACAATCAAATTCTATGTAGTCCTTTTCGTATAGCCTCTTTCCTGTGATATCTTTAGCTTCACTTCCTCTACATAGTGTTTCATCTGCAATTGGTATCCATGCGTAGTTATCATTTTGCACTGCCAGCAATCTAATTTGTGAGTAACTTTGTTTTATCTCATCACTACTGACCTATCCTGTTTTATTTGCTTGCCGCATCAATTCAGCATATATTTTTTATGTTCTATAAATCTTTATTGGAGCATATGCAGGACAATCTTTACATTCTTCCTTTTTTAGCCAATATATATTGCCTGTTGTTTTTCCCTTAAATAGCTTTATTGATGTTTTTCTTTTAGGACATGAATCTTTTACCCATAACGCTCCACTTTTAGAAGGTCCAAACGAATGACTACATACTTTCTTTGGTCTACCTCTTTTCATTATTGTTTTCTCCTAAAATGGAATTTTTTCTTCTTCATCAAAATTATTGAAATTACTTTGACTTTCATTTTGTTTAAGTCCATATGTAAGGTTTTGTGCCACTACCTCTGTTACATATCGTTTTGCTCCTGTTTTATCTTCATAGGATCTAGAACGCAACTCACCATTCACGGCTACAAAATCACCTTTACGTAACCCACTATAAAGTTCTGCATCAACCCAACACACAATATTGTGGTAGCTTGTACTTTGTACTTCATTCACGTATTTATTGGTTGCCATTCTAAATGTAAGTACTGGCTTTCCTGTTTTTGTATATCTTAATTCCGCATCAGTTACTACATTACCGCTTAAATACACTTGATTTATATTTATCATTTACTTCTTTTCCTCCCATGTTCTATACTCACTACTAATGCCATAGATAAACTATTGCCATTCCTAATACTACCCCTATCACAATTCCTATTCTTAGTAATTCCATTCTTTACCTCCTCAATCTTTATCAATCTGTAAAATCTATATGGATATCCTTCATCAGATACTGATTCAACTATGCTATCTGTTTCTACGTAATATCCTTTAGGTGGCTGAATATAATCTCTCCATTCGCTTGGTTTTAGAATTTCCGTTTTTACTTTCGGCTTTTCTAAATTCTTGCTACTATTCCACCTGCGCTTAAATGCATCTTCTTTCTCTGAATAGCAAGCACTTCTTTTTTCTTTCACAAAATAACTTGCTAGTCTTACTGCATCTTCTGCTCTACCTTGATACAACATCAACTTATGCATGCCATGTGGCCAAAGTTCATTCAACTCATCTGAATATAGTTCTGCATTATTGATGATCATATGGAAATGTATTCTTGTTTTTCCCTCCGCTATGTAAATATATTTCAATTCTTTACCCAGTTTTTTATATTTGCGTTTTAACCGTCTTATAAAATTCTGCATATCTTTCTTTGCATCTTCCCATGTAGCTGGCTGTTCTTTATATGTGAGTGTTAGATAACAATCATTTGTATTGAAATTGTTATCAATCAACATACGCAGCATTGCTTCTGCTTGTTTTTCATTTTGTTTTTTCATAGCTTCTGGTGTGATGCTTTTCTTTTTTACACGCTTGCCATTCTTTCTGTATGTTCTTGATGTGTGATAATCAAGCACCTCTATCATATTTTTAGATATGACTTTTTTACGCTTCCTCATGTAACTACTCTCCATGGTCGATTTATTAATATGTTATATCTAGTTAATTAAGAAACACCTCTATAACAGGTATTTCCTATCTTTATCGCTCCATGTATGATATAATTACATTAGGTTAGTTACGTAATTTACGTACATGAATTGGCTGCTTTAATTAGTGGCCTTTTCTTTTTGTCTTGGATACTTGCAATGCATGTCCCCTTTTTCAACTTCTAAATACTGACACGCATCGCAATGTTCCATACATATAGCCCCTTTAGCCTGTCTACAGTAAATGTAGGCACGGCTTTTTTTATTTTCTTCATTACAGATTGCACAATATGGTTTATTCATTTAATTCACTCCATATGTTGCGCCTTACTGATACCATTGTTGACAAATGTCCTTCTCGTATTGGCCCATTCCCTGTAATACGGATATTCCATCCATCCTGTTTTTGATTTAGGAAGATTACTCTTCCGTTGCCTAGAATTGTAAAGTTTAACAATTGATGTTGGCGATTATAAGTAAGATTTTTAATTTTTTCTCTTAACTCATTGACCTCCACCTCATTGAACTTTAGGTATCTTCCTAGCAGCGTAAGCCCTCTTTCTTTTGTATTCATGTTTCATCACCCCCTTTAATGTGCTTAACAGGAATATGATTGCCCCTGTTAAAAGCATCATCAAAACGTTTAATAATATATTCCATCCATGTAGAAACTCTATGCCTCCACATAGTCCTATAATCATTACCCATAACACCACCTGTATGTTTGTGATAATGTCTAACTTAGTTCGCATTGTTACGCCCCCTTTAGCCACTTCATATGTTGCCCTTTCATCCATGCTTCAAATTTATCTACATGAACCAGTGTTTGTTGTGGTCCTAGTTGCATACATATTTCATTGAACTTTCCTTCATTGCGGATCATATCTATTCTTCTATAGATATACATTTTGCTGCGTCCCCATATCTTAGCTAGTGTGCTAATAGGCACATATTTAGGTTGAACACTTTCCATTTCTACTACTCCTTTTAATCACGTCTTATATTTAAATAATCCACGTTGACTTTTATCCCTTGTTCTTTTAACTCTTTAATGCCTTGCTCTAATTCATTCTTTGCTTTAGATACTCGTTCATATGCTTTAATAAACTTTTCTCCTTGCATTTTTGTTATATTCCCTTCAAGTTCAATTACTAACATTTATAATCACCCTTTCTATTTCATCTTATTTTTATTATTGGTATAATCACCTTAAAAGGAGGTGATTATATGACCGCAGTAATTAAATTTAAAAGTGGATTTGAAATTGCAGTCCCTAATTTAAAAGAAATTATTGTTTCTCACGGAGATAAAGAGACTAAATATACAAATTTTAACGATTTTTTCTTATTAAGTTCTGCAATTAGCATCCGATTCATTGGTGATATCTCTGTATCCACACTAATGAATGAAGTTGAAGTTGTTTATTATGGCAACTATTAATGCTTAAATTATTTTGATGAAAAGAGTGCAATTGCAATTGTGCTCTTTTCTTATCTCATCCGCTTTTTCTACGATTTCATTCAACTTTGATAATGTACTGCGAGCATTGATTTTAACTATTAATGTATCTTGCCTAATACAATTTGCTTTTTCCTTTAGGTTTGCTACTGCGCTTTTCATTTTTCACCTCTTCTTTTTCTAATTTGCTAATATATTCTCATAATATTTAGAATCGTTAGGATTACTACACTTACAAACATTACTAAATTAACTTTTGTGCAATATCTTATGTCTTGTAACGTTTCCTCTGTAGATTGGTTTTCTTTATATTTCAAAGCATCAAAATATTTAAATATAATCCATTTTTTTTGAGCCGCATCATGTGGCTCCTCTTTTTTATTCATTTAAATTTCCTCTTGTTCTCTTGCTATTTTCTTAACAACTCCTAAATAACGTTCAGATTTTTTCCCAACTCCAAATGCCTTTATTACAGCCATTGTGATAAGGGCATTTTCTACTTCTTCCAAAAATGCTTTCGAGTACCAACAATCTTCAATTGCTACTCTGTCCATAATGTTTTTCATTTGAATAAATGTTTTTGTTAAATTATTTACAGCCTCATCAATAGATAATCGGTGGTCATTCTCTAATGCGTTGCTATCTAGCGCTAACTTCATATGTTCTCTTAGCTTAGGATTAATAATGATTTCTACTTTATTTGTAGGTTGATTTATAGTGTTTTCTTGAACTTTCAGTTCATCCACAATTACTTCATCAATCATATTAACTATCGTTTTATATTTTGATTTTTCACATGGATCATAATGTATTACTTCTTTAATAAGGTTCTTAGCTTCAATCAACTTAACAATTCGCCTTTGACTAACCTCTTTTCGCATTTCATTCATTAATGCATTACTATTCTTTTCCATTGCTCTTTCCTCTTAACGATTTAGATTAATCCTGTGGATCAAATATTTATTAGTTTGCTCTTCTTTCATATAGTCATCTATCATCATGATTGAGCTGATATATGTCTTTACTGTATGTGAACGCAATTGTTCATCTACATCATCTTTATATGGGACTGTTAATACCTCTTTTAGTCTGTTTTTAATTAGTTCTTTAATTTCTTTCATCTGTATTTCCTCTCTATCAGTTATATCTAAACGTATTAAGAAAAACTTTTTCTCTTGAGCCGTTCAATGAAGAATTGATGACCTTTACATTCAGCTAAACCACAATTATATTTTTTCTTTAATACCCAACAATCACATATGGTTTTTAGTTTTGCCTCACAATGTTCGCAGAAGTTTCCATCCCATACTTCTACATTACATTTGGGGCATTTTATTGTTTTTTTCTTCATATGTTTTCACTGTTCTTTCTGTAACGGTAACTTTGAAAGATAAGTAGCTTCATACTCTAATACAGTAGATACACTAAGAAGGATTTCATTTGCCCCTGCATATGTAAGTCCTTCTTTTTGTTTTAATAAGGAAATTACTTCCATTACAATTGGATCTTTATATGACTCTTTTACTTGATATAGTTGAGCATTATTCATTGGTTGTTTTAAGTCTTTCATTTGATTTCACCTCTTTGTTTTATTTTCATCATTTATTCATGTATAATATTTTTTGATAGGATAATAACCCAATGCTTCAATTAGAGAAAACTCCTGGTATTACTCGATTACGTGATTTTGATTTGATAACGTATTTTGGCACATCCTATGAAAGGAGGTGATTATATGAGTTTTGATTTAGTGTCATGTATTCTTATATTTTTTGGTATTATTTGTATTGTTTTATTAACTAACCTTTATAAGTGGTATAGAACTAACAAAATATGTGATTTATATGTTGAATGGCTTGCTAAATCCGAAGTAACATTTAATATTCATCATTACAAATCAGAAGTCTTAAGCTTGGTTGCCGTTGTCCCTCCCAAAATGATTGCTTATAGTCAAGCACTCGGTTATGGACAAATCGTCAATGGCCAAGCTTATGTTATGGATCAATTTCCATCTAGACGAGAGGATTTTGCTCCAGCAATTATACAAACAATGGAAGAGGCAATAGGATATTATAAATTTCAAGTACGGCAATGTATTAACCCTATTTATTGGATTGAATCCTTTGTTTGGTTGCCAAAGCGACTGACTACTTTTTTAGGTCTTAATTCAGAATTAAAAGCAATGAAATTAGTTAATCTTTTCTTTCAACTAATCTATTGGGCCATACTCCTTTTGAAATTCTTTGGGTATGATCTCATTCCAATCCTTTATCATGTATTGCCCTAATATATAGCCACCTAAAAACATTATTGACTTATCTAAAGTCCCAGCCATAATAGCAAGTTTATTTGTGATTGCTAAAATAACTAGAGTTGCCATTACCTTCATAAGAAGAAATGCAAACTTAATAGCAATACCTTTTATAAGAGCCGCATCATGTGGCTCTTTTTTACTGTTCATTTGATAATCTCCTTTTATTTCTTATAGGTTTCTGCTGTCTTTCTGATAGAACGAATAAACTCGTTTTTAACGCCAAAAAAAATATGATTATGTTCAATAC
>ERZ773055.343-NODE-343-length-30518-cov-6.820405_pt1 | contig 30518 bp, 24 predicted proteins | sample MGYA00580515_ERZ773055 | MGnify/ENA primary metagenome ERZ773055 (study PRJEB29015, sample SAMEA2737993) | human oral metagenome | biome: human oral; feature: human-associated habitat; material: dental | place: China | collected 2064 ...
CTGAGGTACGAAGACATATTGGATTTTCCTTTATTTTCAAGGCTTTGCCGTGATGGTCAAGAAAACTATGAATCAAATGACTCTGCTCGCCGCACTTCGGCGCTCTGAATCCCCCTTTCCCGTTTCGAACTCCGAACAAAAAATTCGAAATTCGATTTGGCGCATGATAACATTTTTCTTAGGAGCAAGTCCGGCGTTTGGTTCTCATTATCCATCAGTGTTCACAGGTGTTCATGAAACCCGCGTATTTCCAGTGTTTTTTCGTGTTCTGAGTTGTCCTCTGTTCACAGATTTCTTTAGATGTTCACCGCTGTCTAATCGTTTCCATTAGATGGATTTTAGAAATTGCTAAAACCGGCGTCTTGTGCCCTTACCAACTGTCGCCATTTTTAGATATTTTAAGCCCACAGAGCCTCTCTTACAAGGTCCTGTGGGCTATGTATTCTTATGCATTTCAACTTAGCTTTTTCAACAGATTCATCAGTAGCGTTGCAGTCGATTCATCACTCATAAGCTTCTTAAGCAGCTGCCTGTCACCAGCGGTTAGCACGTCTCCTGTTTTTGTTTCGATCGCCGGTAAATGTTCTCCCACATCCTCCCGGACGATATCTTTCCGGTAAAATGCCTTTTCAAAAAGCTTTGCATTCTGTTGCCGGTCATCATCCAGGATATGCGAGTACTGGTCCGTGACCATCTTGGCCTGCGCATGACCGGAATCTCCCTGAACTGCTTTAATATCACCCCCGTTCAGTTTCAGCTTATAGGTGATACTGGAATGTCGCAGACTGTGGAATACCACCGGCGGGAGATCATGCTCCTTAATCAGCTTCTTGAAGGATTCTGTTATAGTGCTTGCTTCCGTGGGCATTCCATAGTCTCCGGCAAAAACAAGATCATAGTCTGAATACTCGGATCCCAGGGCCTCCTTCAGTTCTTCCTGCTCCTCCTTCCTAAGGATTAGCATTTTGGCAACCGTACGGGGGAGAAATACCTTTCGGATACTGGACAGCGTCTTCGGCTTCTTCAAAACGAGCTGCGTCCTGTTCTTTTCAGAGATAACCGGAAACGCAAAAATGACATCCTTTTCATCCAGTTGCTGCATAGCACTGCGGTTCACCCGCTGCAATTCCTTGTTTACATAGACATAAGCGACTCCCTTTTTGATGCTCTCATCCGAAACATCGATGCAAGACCAGGTTAAGCCGAGCAGCTCACCAATTCGAAGGGAGCAGGCAAATGCCAGATTGATGGCAAGCCTGAGCTTTGAATCCCCGCAAAGCTCAACTGCTCTCATGAGAGTTTCGGCATTCCAGATCTCACGTTGCTTTTTCGTTGACTTCGGTACCGTGGCGTAATCCGCCGGATTCCGTATCATCAAATCCCAGCGGACCGCCTGTTCAAAGCAGCTGTGAAGAAGCTTATGTATGCGCCTGACCGTTTCCGCCGATACCAGCGCAGAGGTCTTCTTGTGCTCATTATCCGTGCATTTGGGAACCGCCCGCGTCTTCAGCATCGTCTGGTAGTACTTCTCTAGTGACCTTGCGGTAAGATCTCCCAGCTTCATTTGTCCCAGGTGCGGGAGAATGTAGGCGTTAATCATATTGACATTAGAAGTGTAGGTCGAAAGCGCCCAGTTGTTCTTGCCATACATGGATATGTATTCCTTCAAAAGGCCTGCCATGGTTTCGCACTGCGAGATTACGATGCTACCAAGTTCTTGGCGGTATTCTACCTCCGACTTTCTTCTCTGCGTATCCGCCTTTGTCTTGCAACTTTCCCATTTCTACTTCTTTTCTCCGGCTTCGTTTTCGTAAGTGTATACCACATAATACCTGTTCTTCCTTTCAACAAGCGATGCCATCACCGTTCCTCCTTCTCATAAGCGTTGTCCTGAGAGGACAGCCACCATTCCAGGGCAGCGCGTCTAATCCGAACCATCTTTCCGATACGAATGCCCTCGAGAATACCATCTTCAATCATCTTGTATATCTCACGGGTCGTTGCACCGATCAGGAGGGCGGCCTCTTTGACCGTAAAGCTCATTTTGTCAGCGTCCAACAATACCGTGCGTTCGGAATCATCGACCTCTTCGAGTTCTTTATCAAGACCCGAAGTTTGCTCCGTGACCTTCTGATAACAATCCTGTCTCTGATACCAGCGTTCAAAACTGTCCAGTGTGACACGCTTTTTGTCCGCAACCATGATAATCTCGAAAACACCCCGATTACGCTTTCTTCTGACCAGCGAGTAGGCTTCCTCGCGGCTGATGCCCAAAAGCCTTGCCATCTGCGGCAGCGTCATGGAAGTATTTTCCTGCTCCGCATCTCGCTGCCGATCCTCCGGTGTCCTGTACTTCCCCTGGGACTTATACCACGCCTCAAAGACATTCTTGCGGACGCGCCTCCAGGAAGCAACCTCAAACGTTTCAAGCTTGTCCCGCTTGATGATCTCATAGACAGTCGAATCACTGATACCCAAAAGTGTCGCAATCTCCGGTATCGAGTACGAGTAGGTCTTCAATTCGGCACCTGGCGGCGGACCGGCGACCTTCTTGTATTTAACCTGATTCGCATACCAGTGCTCAAAGCTCTCAAGTACCACCCGCATCTTTCCGGCGACAAGAACCGTTTCAAAAAGCTGCCTATGTATCAGCCAATAGGAGTCCGTTTTCTTCAGACCAAGCATCTGCCGCATCTCCGAAACAGACATGGTCGTCTTATCTCTGTCCTTCATCTCACAACCTCCTTATCGTGATTTAGCCAGGTCATATGACCTGGCTAAATCGTAGCGGAGACCAGTTTCAATTGTTAGGATGTCACCGATCGAACGGACATCCTTGATGCTTTACAGCTTGCTGTCCAGCCACTCATCAAAACTCTTTTTCGAAATCCGATACGTGGATCCGATTTTGAACCAGCGGAACTCATGCCGTTCAAGTAGCTTGTACGCGGTTCCTCTTGCAATTCCGAGGATGATTTGTAAGTCCTCAACGGTATAACAGCGCTTTTCTGCACCGGCAACTGCTACTGTTTCCTGGCGCTCAAAGGTTTCAATCGCTTCCATTATGCAATCCCCTCACTTTCTGTATTTTTCGTTTGGCTTCTCAGCATTTGCCTCATTACGGAAATTCCAGGCACTCACCAGGAATCGGATCCTCCGGATTCGTGTACCCGGTCGCCACACGGATTAATTCATTGACCTTGTCCATCTGCCACGGCATCAGCTTCCCGAGATATTTCACCACCCGGCACTTATCGACCGGTGTCGGCTGTTCGCCAAGTATCATAGACGGCTTCTCAAGGAACGGCACGTTATAGAGAACGTAGTGCGTTTTCTGCCCAAGCTTCTTTAGCTGTGTCGTCAGCGGATAAACCAGAAGATTCGGGCTGTATCTGTTCCCCATCTCATTCTGGATGTTAATGCACGGACGAAGGCCGCCCTGGATGTGATTCATCGGTTCCGGCAAATCAATCAGATAGACATCTCCCCGTCTGTAAGTCCAATTATCACGAAGCATGTGTAATCCCTCCTTGTCTTCGCAGATATTCCTATGCAAATGGCAGGCATCGCTGCCTGCCGTATCCTAAACAGATCTGTTCTGACCTGCTTATTACGTATGTTATCCCCACATTTGTCCTCGACACCCCTGGGAACTGGCAGACTCTCTGTCCTGCCGGGAATGCATTCAGGCGTCCGGTTGCTTCCGGATCCATGGGACTCTAACCCCTCCGTGGTTCTCACCGAGCTGCGTACAGAAGTATCATTATGCTGTGACGGATCAATGCTGTACTCCGGAAGCAATCCGAAGCTTACAGACCGGTTCACGCTCCTGTCTTTTAAGGACAATCGTTGCGCTTCCCGCTGATGTGACTCCCCGTCACAGGGTTGTGCCTGAAGAATGTAGATTCAGTTTTCAAGGATCTAAACAGGAACTGCTTAGCTCCTGACATATATAAGTTTAGCTGTACAGATGAAAAAGTTTTAGGAACTGATAATACGGATTTACCATGCTGGTTATATGGATTGGCGAATTCAACGGTGATTACAATACTATGTGGATAAGAACGAAGTGTTCTTGACTCAACAGCCGGCATATTTACAGATGTTGTAAATTTTTTTGTCGAAGCCTTTCGCAGAAGCAGTGCGGTGGAATATAGTATTAGAAGAGACGTCTGAGACAAGCGCAATGGGATGAAGATAATTCGAAAAAATGACATATCCATTCAACACGTCAACAGAAGACAAGGTGATTTGCTTACCTCTTTTCACTCCGTTTTCCTTGACGGTCAAGGTTCATCTGACTAAAATAGAATAAATTTCTCATCCGAATCGATAATTCATTATTTACGCATACGCATTGTGAAACGATTTCTAATGGAGTCCGACGATCTTATGAGTACACTTACTAAGCCAATGAAGTCCGCCCAGGACCTTGTTGAACATATGAAAAGCAAGGGAATCACGTTCAATATCGTTTCTCCGGAAGATGCCGTCCAGTACATGGAAAAAATAATAACTATTTCCGTGTGGCGTCCTACCGCAAGAACTATAATAAACGACTTAATTCAAAGCAAAATCCAATAGACGAGTATGTAAATCTAGATTTTGGATATCTTCAGGATCTTGCCATTATCGACATGGAACTGAGATACACATTTATTCAACTCGCACTTGATATTGAGCATTTTGTAAAAATGGATCTTCTGAGGGAAATTGAACGTCATAACGAAGACGGTTATAAAATCGTCTCAGATTTTCTTAATGCTCAGAAAGCCGACAGAAAACAACACATTCAATCAGAATTACGGCAAAATCAGAATAGCTATTACACGAAAGACGTCTATAATAAATATAATCCTGATTTCCCTGCTTGGGTTTTTTTAGAACTTCTTCCTTTTGGTACAATCCTTGATTTCTATCTCTTTTGTGCTAAACGTTTTAACTCTAAGCCGATGTGCGATCGCTTTTACATCATGATCAGATGTAAAAATGTTCGAAACGCCTGTGCCCACAACGACTGCTTCATCAATGATTTCCATACAGGTACTGCACCATATAAGCCCAAGTATCCTGTAATCCAAAAGTTAGCAGTAATCCCCTCGCTTTCATCTGATTCCCGTAAACGTCGGATGCAGAATGAACGGATGCAGGAGCTAATATATGTTCTCTATATCCATAACGAAATCGTAACCAGCAAAGGGGTCCACGACAAGGCCGCTCAAAAATTACATGCATTTAAAGAACGGATGATGAGGCACGCTGACTATTACAATACAAATCAGTTGATTACCGCGAATTTCAACTTTTTGAAACTGGTCATTGACAACTGGTTCTCCCTCGTTTAAACTGATGATACGTCGAAAAAGCAGCACTGCTTTTGTAAGGGCTCTATCCTAGGATCGAGCCCTATTTTTTTGTCCAAAAACCTGCAGGTACCACAATTATGGTATCTGCAGGTTTTTCTTTGCCTCTGGAGCAACCAAACCAATTCCATGAGGTTTACATTAGGACTCAGGTTGGCATTCACCTTCTGGATTGTAGCTATATGTAAAGTTGTCTATAGCATTTTTTCTATCAACAGAAAAGGGAAAATTCTACTACTTCCGATGCTCTACAATTTACTGGCAAATTCCATCATATGAGAAGCCATTTCAATAAGATTCCTGCGAACAGAATCTTTATCAAGCTCATTCCCCAGAAACAGATAGTCTGTGCTAATGTGAAAATAGAGCGCAATTTCAACAAGCAGTTCCAGCGATGGTTTCCCTTTTCCACGCTCTATATTGCCGAGATGTTCGAGACTGATGTTGAGTTCTTCGGCACTTTTCTCCTGTGTCTTACCTCGGGCTTTACGAAGTGCTTTCAAACGCTCTGCAAAATCAGCTTTCCCTAAATTGTACAAAATTATTTTCCTTTCCTCCTGACACGGGAGATTGGAAGGAGCCACTCCTTCCTGCAGACAGATTGGAACCTTCAGGGCCTTACGAAAGCCAAAAAGATAAGGATACCGATATCGCTTTTCTCCAAAATCTGAACTATGCAATATGTATATCCTCAGCTCTTCATACATGCCAGGATGCGATATATTTAAGAAGTGGATTGAAATCATGCATTTGTCTTGCTAAACGGTACAAAAAAGAAGCCACCGACAAGGAAGGGATCCTATGGATATAGGAATCCTGTCCTTGCCGATGGCCTCTCATGTGTGTCTGGCTTAACGCATCGACCATTTAAGCATGTGACCTGAAATGGATTTACGCAGTCTGTTTCACCTTAACCATTCCCGTCTGTATGCCGCTTCAATTTTGTTTGTTCTATCTCAGTTCAGTCCTGCCCCTCAGGCGCATACACATCGATACGATTGTGTCTGCGGCCCATTCGCTTCTGTACCATAACCGATTTGCAGCGTTTGCAGGTGACGCGAACTATGCCCTCGCGATCCTCCAAACCGTGATTTATTTTCATGGCAGTTGGGACAACAAACGCTTCTCGGGCGTAATACGCCCCGGCTCTCATGTGCCAATTACCTCGCTCCCCTCTCATTCGCTCGTTTTTCATACTGCAGGAATTGCGACATGCTCAAACTCTCTTACCAACGAAAAAAGCTTCTGTATCTTCCACATTCTTCGGAGCTGCTGCGTCGTTTCCCCGCAGTATTCGCATTCCATCCATCCGTCTGTCTCTTCGAGAAGCAACTGATGATTCACCTTGCCGCAGACCGGACATCTCATATCGTATTGATTCATGCTTTCACCTCCGTTTCATCGGATTACAGCGCCTTGATAACATGCCTGGCGACTCCCTGAACAATCAGATCTTTCGTGCGTATCTCTTTACCGGGATAAACAGCTTCGTTCCGGTAAAGGAGAATCGCTTCCTGATTCTCAGCATCAATGCCGCCATACACTTTCAGCGTGCTCTCATTATCCCCTAAGAGAGCAACAACGATATCGCCACCCCTGGCCTCGCAATCCATCCTGATAACGACTCTGTCACCATCATCGATGCCCGCATCAACCATAGAGTCACCGCATGCCTCCAGGATATAAAACTCACCCTTCCCGAAAAGGGAAACAGGAAGGCTGATGTACTCCCGAATGCATTCCTCCTTTTCCTCCGCAGTTCCACACGGGACGGATCCGACAACAGGACAGGGGGCAGAGCCGGTCGTGAACTTGTTGATCATCGGCGTATTGATGGCACGAGACTGACCATCGTACTCGATCATTCCGCGGTTATCCATTTCAACCAGGTAGCGATATGCAGTTGTTTTAGGGATGTCCACGCCCTGAGCAATTTCATTCACCGAGGGCGTGACATGCTTTTCGCAGAAATACTGATCAACATAGGAAATGATGAGTTCCATCATCTCTGAGTTCATTTTCCTCATGGTCTCAATTCCTTTCAATCGATAACGGAACGAATCGTTCTATTAGTGGCATCATAAAACCCCTTGACGGCGAGGTCAAGGGGTCAGGTGTTTAATGGAACGCAGGTGCGCAGAATATTGGGCACAAAACTTTACTACAGCTCTTCGAGAGCCTTCCAGAGCATTTCCCGATACGCAGTCTGGACCGATTCCGGGCCCAAAATCCTCATCTTACCGTTGAAGCCAAAAATCCAGCGGTAAAAGGTTGAACTGGTACATACAAGAATATTGGCTCTGAAGCGCTCTTCATCAACCGGTTCTGTCTTAACATCCACGCCGAAGTGATCGATGATATGTTTCATCATCGACACATGACACAGGAGTTGAACCTCTTCCGGTTGATCCGTGTCAAACATGCGGAAAACACACTTGCTGTACTGAGCAGGCATGTAGTCTTCCGGGGGTGACACCGCAATCTGATTCAGAATCTTTGGCTGCTCCGCAATGCGGTCAATGCGGAAGGTCCGCACAGCCTGGCGTTCATCGCAGAAGCCGCGGACATAATAGTAATCGCCATCCCAGGTCAGCTCATAGGAACTGAGGGTATATGGCTTTCCGTTATTCGTGATATAGCGCTTCTTATTCACATCAAAATCCGTGTAATAGAACCGGATCTTGCGTTGCAAGTCGATGGCATTGTTGATTGCATCGACGCTGTAGTAGCCGGAATGATTGCTGCTCTTGTATCGGTCTGTAACAGAAATATGCCGCCGGAGCCTCTGTGCGTTTTCTTCCGTCGTCAGCGTCAGCAGCTTCGCAATCAGGTTACTGGAGATATTCGGCGTGATGAACCTGGCAGAAGAAAGAGCATCAATCAGGATCTTCAGCTCGCTCACTTCAAATGGCCGACCGTTGTAAAAATATTTGTTCTGCGTCGACTCTATATAATCAATATGCAGATCCGATTCCCGGAGAATCGCAAGATCATTGCTAATCGTGTTCCGGGAAACCTTCAGATCATAATCATTCTTGAGCATCTTTGTCAGCTCAGCCGTGGACTGCGGATGATCCGGATCCGTATGCTCAAGAAGATATTGATATAAGTATAAAAGCCGGATTTTCGTACCATATTCCATGGTTCACTCCTTAATCTTACTATCGCCCTTCTAACTTGTCGGAAAATCCGATAGGTTGAACGTATCATCTACGGAATATGTCCAACATTTTTGCGTAGCTCTACGTAATGACCCAGGCTTAATTTTGCAGACAGTGTCTGTAAAATTGGAAAAGTAAGATATAGCCTGCACAATTGGGCGTGGTTTGGCTTCCATGCGTACCAAATCTCGCAGTTAGAAGATTGTTCTAATCTTTCTCCATTCTTAACATACGCAAAATAGCTCTGTCTCACTTCATAACCTTCTCCATTAGAGACTTATAGCTGTCAACTACATCGTAGACAACTTTGTCACTTGAGATTGCCTTAAAGTGTTCTCTTGCGCAATGGATCTTCGATTCCTCTATCAACCGGAGTTGCATAGACGACATGGATCCTTTCGTCTCGGCGACGAAGTATATATGCTTGACCGAGCCTTCATAGAATGCAATGGCCCAGTCTGGATTATAATGACCAACCGGAGTGGAGATGTAAAATCCGTCCGGCAGCTTTACGTAGACCGCCACATCCGTGTTTGTATCAAGCTCTGTGGCGAAGTCGCGCTCGTTCGTCGAATCGTAGACAATGTGGTCGTACAGGTGCTTCTTTGCCTTCATGGCGTTCGTGCCGAGCTTTCCCTTGATGGTAGGCTCGGTGAATACGTCCGTGCCATAGTGGTCGTCCATCACGCTGTAGGTGATGTGCTCGATGATTGCAGTAGCCTTCTCGTCGTTAATCAGTTGCGACGCCTTGAGGATAAACTCCTCCGGATTGTATTTGAACTGGTCGAACGTAGCCTTATTAATGCCGGTGAGGATCTGGATGACAGCCTTCCGGGTAAGCCCGGTGGATTCAACGATTCTTCCAACAAGGTCATATGTGACGCTCTTGCTGGCGACTATGGCCTGCTTGGCGCCGATTGTAGAAGACGAATCCCGGACGAACGCCGCGCCAGACCGCAGCTGCTCCTTGGACTGTATTTCAACCATCGAGCCGGATTCGACTTTGAAGTAGATCTTCGCCACACGCAGCTTGCTGTTGAGTGCTGCGATAGATTTGCGGACAAGCTCGTCCGTATCGAAATCCACCACGTAGACGGACTTTGCGTTGATCCGCGACCAGAGTGCTTTGAACTCCTTGCTGTTAAGCTTCTCTTCGTCGACCTGCAGTTCCACGTTGTTGCTGCGGGCATTCTCAGGCTTCATTGCGTTCGGATCGTAGATAGAATCGATGATGTCCACAACGGCGGCTTCAAAACCTTTGACCTCCTCGGCCATCTTGAGCTCGCCGTTTGCCTTGTCCTCGTAGTACTTGTCTGTGAGAACGCCTTTGCGGTCAACATAGCGGTTCACAGTCATTTCGTACATGATTGCCGACGCCGCATCGGAATCGATAACCATCTCATTGCCGTGATCGTCCGTGACAACACTGTTCAGGAACAGGTCCCTCGTAACAGCACGAGGACGGTCTGCGATATCCTCGGCAATCTCGGACTGGAGTCCCTTGGCGAAGCTCTCGTAACTTTCAGACGCAATTACGGTCAGCACGTTGACGTTCTGCACATCGTTTCCGAGAACTCCCGCGTCCATGCGTTCACCGTCCTGATTGACGGAAAGACGCATGCCTCGCCCGACTTCCTGCCGCTTGCGAATCTCGCTTGACGATGATTTGAGTGTGCAGATCTGGAACACGTTCGGATTGTCCCAGCCTTCGCGCAGCGCGGAATGAGAGAAGATGAACCGCACGGGCGAACGCTTCGGATCACGGTCAAGCAGCAGCTCCTTGTTCTTCATGATTAGGTCGTATGCGTCGATATCGTCGGAGGTCGTTTCCTTCCTGCCGACCTTGCTGTTGATCATGCGACCCTTCTTGTCGATGGAGAAGTAGCCAGCATGCGTGTTCTCTACCGGGATGGCCGCAAGGTACTGCATATACTCGTCGTCGCAGAATTCCCGCTGCAGATTTCCGACCACGTCGGCATATTCCTGCTCGAACATGTCGGCAAAGATACCGTTCTGAGGCTGTCCGTTCTTATCGTATACACGATAGTGATCTACCTCGTCGATGAAGAACAGGGACAGAACCTTTATACCCTTATTGAACAGCTCCCGCTCACGCTCGATATGAGAGAGAATGGTCTCTCGTATCTGGATACGGCGCAGCTGGTTCTCGTCCACCTTGCCTATCACGTCTCCGGCATAAAGCTTGATGCCATTAATAAATTCGATGGAATCGTCTCTGCCATCGATGCGCTTGACCACGAAGCCATCCCGGTACTCGGGCAGCTCGCCGGAATGGTCGAAGAGGTTATAGCCCTCCGTCACGGTAGCGCTCATCGGCTTGATTCCGGATGCGCGCTTGCAGTCGAACTGTATGGTTGCCGTCGGAGCTGATTTGGAAAGGTTCAGTCCTTCCAGATAAACGAAGCTCTCAGTAGCCGTCGTCCCGCTTTCCGTGATGCCCTTGACGGCTATCTTCTTGACGAGCTTCTTGTTGTAGGCGTCCATCGCATCAAGACGATAAATCAGGTTGTAGTACTCCCTCGGTGTGGCAGAATAGCGCAGTGTCAGAAGCGGATGGAATTCCTTCAAACGTTCCTTCGTCTGCTTGCCTTCGACAGACTGCGGCTCGTCAATAATCAGAACCAGATTCGTCTTGGCGATGATATCGATCGGGCGGCGGGAACGGAACTCGTCGAGCTTCATGTAAATGCGTCGCGCTTCCTTTCCGCGGGCGTTAAACGCCTGCGAGTTGATAATCATCACATTCATAGAGCTGTCGGAGGCAAAACGGTCTATCTCAGTAAGCTGAGAGGAGTTGTAGATGAAAAAGCGGATCTTCTTCCCGTATTCCTCGGCAAAGTGATCCTGCGTCACCTGAAACGACTTGTAAACGCCCTCGCGGATGGCGATAGACGGAACGACCACGATGAACTTAGTCCAACCGTATGCCTTGTTCAGCTCGTACATGGTCTTGATGTAGGTATAGGTTTTTCCGACGCCGGTCTCCATCTCGATGGTCAGGTTGTATTTGCCTTCGAGCGACTGTGACGGCTCGATTTGCCCGTCACGCTGGATCTTCCGGATATGCTCAAGTATCTGTCCGTCGGACAGTTCCGGGACGATCTTCGCGTTCGACCAGCCCGTGAAGTCATCGTCCTCGTTCATGCCGAGCTGATAGGTTCCGGTTCCTCTGTCCATCATGTAGGTGGGCGTGAGGTATGGCTGCCCGGCAAAAACATCCACGACGGCTTTGGCGGCGTCAGCCTGAAACTTTTGATGCTTGAATTGCAGCTTCATTCTGCCACCTCCTTAAATGACTTTGACTCTTGTATCCGGTGCAAGGGACTTGAATATCTCGCCGACATTAATCTTTTCCGGGCTACTGGCGAAGCTGGAGTCACGGAACACGGCACGCAACGGCTGACGCTTCGCAATCGTCTTGATAACCGACTCCGGCACGTTCTCATCAAAGCAAGCAATCAAATCGCCGTCTTTGTAGTTATGCACTGTATGCCCATCAATTCTTTCAGAAGTATAAGGCAGCGAAAGCGGCAGTCCCCACTCAAGCAGGCAACCGAACAGAAGGTCCAGATCCGTTCGGTCGGACTTGATATTCGACTCCAGCATATGTAGCATGCCCTGGTCATAGTCACCAGCGGCGTAGTACACATCGTTCATGTTTGTGTCGTCGAGACGCAGAACACGAAAGCCGTCATCAAAGTTGGCGTCGGGATTATCCTCATGAATCTTCTTCGCAGCGCGACGGATACGCTCTTTTGATAACTCTGTAAGCAAATGCGGCATACTTAAAGAATCAAGAAATGAAACTGCGTTTCCTAATGTCTTCTTTGCAGACGAAGAAGACAAACTCAAAGAACGATCAAGATCTTCTTGAAGTTGAATCATTATGTATTTAACGCTAACAGCATTTTCGGAAGCATATTCCATTGCCGCCTGAGCAGTAGTCCCTGATCCGGCAAAGAAATCCATGACTATACCACCAGATGGCGCGCCATAGGTTATTAAACGTTTAATAAAATCGACAGACTTAGGATAGTCAAAAAGTTTTTGACCATCAAATAAATTCATTATTTCAGTTGTTCCGTCTTTAGTGGTTCCTGCATCAAGGAGAATTGAACTCGGTGTCTTATTATCACCCTTTTCTAAACGTTCATTAAGGTATAGTTTCCGCTTAGGTGCTGAGTCATCATTAAGGCCGAACTTAATTCGGCCATCGGCAATTAGTTGCTCCATTGTCGTGCGATTGTAACACCAAATTCGTCCATTAGGGGGCAAGTAATCATCGCCCGTTTTCGGATTTGTGACTGGATAAACAGTATTGCCACCAGCATGATTGGCATCTAATGGAACCAACTTCCAAGGCCCTCTTGGATCGTTGTCTGGATTAACATAGTCCGAAGAGTCAATCGGATCTCCACCAAAAACAAGTGACATACGATTCTTGGAATAAATAAGCGTATGGTTATGATTTAAAGAAACCTCATAATCATTCGAAATAGAAGTTCTCGATTGCCAAATAATATTTGATACAAAGTTAGATTCTCCAAATACTTCGTCTCCGATTTTGCGAAGGTTTGCGCTCTCTTTCTCATCTATTGATATAAAAATAACCCCATCCTCACTTAGCAGGTTTCTCGCCAGCATGAGTCTTGAATAGATCATCGAGCACCAGTCGGAGTGAAAACGCCCATTGGAGTCTGTGTTTTTGAACATTCGGTTACCTTCTTCATCCACTTCGCCAGATTCATCTGCATATTCTTCGCTGGATACTTTGAAGTCGTCGTTGTAGATAAAGTCGTTGCCCGTGTTGTAGGGAGGGTCGATGTATATCATCTTAACCTTGCCGAGATAACTTTCCTGCAGGAGCTTGAGTACTTCGAGATTGTCACCCTCGATATAGAGGTTCTCCGTCGTGTCCCAGTTGACGCTATCTTCTTTCACCGGGCGAAGTGTTTTGCGGATAGGACGGTTCGCCTCCACGATGGACGCCTTCTTCCCTACCCAGGTAAATTCATAAGCCTCATCGCCGTCAATTACAGAGTCAGAGAGCATCTGCTTTAACAGCTCAAAATTAATTGCTTTCTTCAGATGTCCGTCCTCGTCTCGCGCCTCGGTGACGCAGTTTGGGAACAGCGCGACTATCTTCGCGATGTTGTCCTGCTGGATGTCCTCGGATTCCATTCTCATCTTTTCCATTATCAGTTTCCTCCTTGCAACTGCTTTCTATAATTGCCAATCTGGTAAATGGCTGCTTTTAGAACTTGCAAACATATTAGAGCAGTTTGCTGATCTGGGCTGAATCTTGTTGTCAATTGAGAATAAGGATGAATATAATTCCTAAAATATCGAACCACATGGCTGAATTTTTTTACATCTTGTTTCAAGAATCCCGTTTCCGCAGCAACATCAATATAGTTACTAAGTGTCCATTCTTGAAATTTCCTCGTGCTTCCATCTTTGCTCTTAGGCGCACAGTTAGCTTGATTAAATAATTGCGGATATGAAGTAGCAACACCCAGTAATATTCCTTCCATAATGCCGCCTATCATAATTACAGACGATAGAGGTGCATTAGATGCCACACAGTTTTCTGCTTCTTTCAATCGCTCTTTTATTAGTTCATTTAGTTCGGCTGAAAGGCCTATACTTTCTATGTTGACATTAAATGTCTGACTTAAGAACTCATCAGCTGTTTCTATAGTCTGCTTTTTCGAAGAGTCCACGATTACCCGGTCATGCTTTTTTAATGTTATTACATCGTTATCGCGAACAACTTCCCATTTATCAAAAGCAAGGTACTGGTTGAAATGGTCTATCTGTTTATCAAGGTAATCAATACGTTCGATATAATCAACAACGGCAAATACTCTCTTGACGCACTTATCGAGTTCTGGTGTTCCATTAATAGCTTCAAGCTTCTGATCCGTATAAAACCATCTTGAAGGGAATCCCTGACCATACACATCATCAAATCCAAGATTATTAAAGAAGTCAACTAACTTTGGCCCGCTCCTATAATCCGCTGTATTGTCACCATTTATAATGTTTCTAAGTTCTTCAAGCGTACGCTTGCTTAATTTCATGTATTAAGTTCCTCCAATTCCCTTCTCAGTTTCTTCAACTCGGCGTTCATTTCCATCTGCCGGTTCAGCTGCTTTTCCTTCCGGATCTTTGCCTGCAGCTTGTTTATCTGCTTCTGCAAATCATCTCTGCGGTCGTCCCTTGCAACTGATTCCTTCAGTGATTCCTGCGGCGTAGCGGCCTGCAGAACATTTCCCGCAATCTGCCGTACGAAGTTCTCGTAAACAGCATCGATATTAAGCCCGTCTAGATGCACCGGAAGCTCAGTCTCCAGGAGCCACTCAGTCTGATAGTATCTGTCAACCTTAAATGAAGCTTTTCCACTGCCTGCGGCTTCCTTGTAACCAATCACAGCTTTATATTTTCCGTCATACTCCAGTACAAACAGGATATGATACGGGATCTCCCGGTCAATCTGCTTCAGCACATTCTCGTCAAGTGTTTCTTGATTGAGCCGGATATGGAATACTTCTATCTCAGTGACATTCTTTCCTTCTTCCAGATTGAGAGTTGACGGCGCGATTTTATTCGCCCAGTAAATAATTCGTATCTGGTCGACAAAGCTTCGCTTGAGTGTCGGGCTGACGGTCAGGTTATCATAAAACTTCTGTTTCGGAATTCGCTTGTTAACTTCCGTAGATTTCGGCAATCCCAGCATAGACTCATCCTTTACATTACTACGAGGAAGGTCACCAGCTCGAAGTCGTCGATACCTTTCACTTCCGAGAGCAGGGCGGATGTGCCGCCGCTCTTGAAGAGGCTGTCGATGTCGCTTTCCTCCTTGGTATCTATGATTGAATTGATGGCATCGGACAGCAGCGCTGACATTTCGCTCATGTTCCTGCCATCATCGGTTTCTTTATTAAAACGGTTGTAGACCTCCGCAATCGGTTCAGCTTTTCCACGGCACAGCAGCCTCACATCATCAAGCAGCTTCTTCGGATTCAGATAGTCGCAGACGATTTCACCTTCCAGACTGATATAGACCATGTAGAACGGGTGAATGCGATTCAGACTGTCAATGTTCACACCGTTGTTGCGATTCTTCAGTACGAAAAGCACTCCTTCTGGCAGGTCTTCCGTCTTCTTCACCACGGAATGCAGACCGAATGGCATGTGGTCGAGATCCGGGTGCGTTTTGATGTATTCGAGAAGATCAAGTCTGAATTCATTAAGACCGAGATCCATGATGGATATCCCGCCTGACATGTCTTCCAGATCCACCACTTCGGTCTGCAACTTCTTAAGCTGTTCGCGGCGATATTCCAGGTCTCCTTTTTCTTCCGGGCTGATAGGATTGTCGTCACCAGTAGAAGTCAGAACGGATATTTTCATCCTTGTTTCAACACGGGCTTTCAGATTAATGTACTCGTCAAGCGTCAGATCCGGCCAGAAGTTCACGAGCTGGATCTGCTTGTTCCTGCTGCCGATACGGTCGATACGTCCGAACCGCTGGATAATACGCACGGGATTCCAGTGAATGTCGTAGTTGACGCAGTAGTCACAGTCCTGCAAGTTCTGGCCTTCGGAGATGCAGTCGGTTGCTATCAGGATGTCGATGTCCTTCTTGCTTCCCGGCATAAGGGCGTCTCGGTCCTTGGAAACCGGCGAGAAGCAGGTCAGAATGTTGTTAAACGTAGCTTTGAAATTCTTCAGAGTCGTCCTTCCATCAACTGTTCCGCTGATCATGCCGGTATTTAGGCCGTACTTTTCCATAACATACCGGCTGACATTGTCGTACAGATACTCCGCTGTATCAGAGAATGCTGTGAAAATCAGCACCTTCTTATTGCCAGGGTTGATCGGATTCTCGATCTTCTGTGAGATGAGCTTGTAGAGCTCCTGCAGCTTCGTGTCATGTTCCGGCGTAATATCCGCAATCATGAGAATCAGAAGTTCGAGCGTATCCGCATCCTTTTGCAGCACGTCCTTCCAGCTCTTGTAATCCATATCGGCAAGGTCAATCTTCACTTTACGTCCGACAGTGAAGTAGTCGGTGTTCTGGTCCTCCATGTCGAAGTCGTCGGAATCAGCTTCATACATGTCGATGTTGGCTTCTCCGCATTTCTCGTACTGAGTGATTCCTTCGATCGTCTCCATAATGAGGTTGCGGATGCGTTCCAGTGTAAGCCGGAAGGATGAGACCGAGCTTTCCAGCCGCTTGAGAAGATTGACGCTCATCAGCCTGCGGATACCTTCTTCCCGTCCAGACTGCGTCAGATTGTTTCCCTTGTGGTGTGTCAGATCAATATACTTCTGCATCTTGCTCAGGAAGATATAGGCAGAAGGTGTGTAAATCTCCAGCTGAAGCTGAGAGAGCTGTTCATATATTTCGTTGTAGTTGATGGCGCTCGGAAGATCCGTCAGGCTCGGCCTAAGTGAGATTGGCTTGCGCCGTTCCGGGAACTTGCCGATCTTCTCCGTGTTGTAGTATTTCTCAATATGTTTTCGTGACCGTGCAATGGTTACAGAGTCGAGCACTTCAAAGAAATCAAAGTCCAGTCGGCGCAGCAGGTTATCCGTTGTCCGTTCCTCAGCTGGGAGCTTGCTCCAAGCGTTGAATGCGGTCTGGGCCTGGCGGAATATTTCGTCGATCGACTTTGACGTATTCAACTTCTCATCAATCAGCTCCGGCGTTCCTTCATATGCGAGAGCAAGTTGATTCTTGAGGTCGTTAAACCGGTTATTGACAGGAGTTGCTGACAGCATGAGTACTTTCGTCTTCACTCCAGCGCGCACAACTTTATTCAGAAGTTTTAGATAGCGGTTTTCCTTCTGGTCCTCGCCGGAAAGTTCTCCTCCGTTTCGGAAGTTATGTGACTCGTCAATAACTACAAGATCATAGTTTCCCCAGTTGAGCCGGTCGAGATCAAGCCCGTTTGATGTACCGTGATCACGCGAAAGATCGGTATGGAAAAGAACATCATAGCGGAGTCTGTCTGCAGCGATGGGATTGTTGACGTAGTTATCTTTATATGTATTCCAGTTTTCTGCCAGCTTCTTCGGGCAAAGTACAAGGACAGATTTATTTCTGTTTTCATAGTATTTAATGACAGCGAGAGCCGTGAAGGTTTTACCAAGACCGACACTGTCGGCCAGAATGCAGCCGTTGTACTTTTCGAGTTTGTTGATAATGGCAAGCGCTGCGTCTTTCTGGAAGTCGTAGAGCATATTCCAGATTTCGCTGTTCTTAAAACCTGTCGCTTCGTTAGGCAGTACGTCCTCCGATACATCCTCCAGAAACTCACTGAACACGTTGTAGAGCGTGATGAAATAAATCAATTCAGGAGAATTTTCGTTATAAGCAGTCGTAATGTTTTCCAGAACAACATCAGTGACGTCCTGCAGCTTTTCTTTATCGTTCCAAAGAGAATCGAAGACCTGCAAGTACTGCGCCGCAAATGGAGTCTCGAGGCTGTTCACCATATTGTAGCTATTGTTGCCGCGTTCGCATCCAATATCTACCGTCGTGAATCCATTCAAAGGCATGTAAGCTGTTTTTTCAGTTCCGGAGTCGGTAACCATAAATCCAGCCATGTTCTCGCCGGTTGTATTTGATTTAAATGTGGCCTTTCTCCTGATCCAGTCGGCGCACTCTTTTGCGATTGCCTTCTGCGTCATTTCGTTACGCAGCTTAATTTCAAATTCCGTGCCGTAAAGACTCTGCTCACGAGTGAGCAGAGGAATGTAAAACTCGCGCTTTTGCTTTTTCGCTTTCTCTGTTACAAAGGTCGGTGATGTGAAGATGAAGCGGAACTCATCAACATTTTCAAGCTGCTTTTTCAGTTCATTGTATGCATACATAGAAAAGCAAGCTGCAGCGATAGAGACCTTGCTGTTCTTCTTGATTGTTTTTTCCATATCGTCACGTACGATGCTCGTGACATTATCAAATATTTTCATTTTTCCAATATTTGCTTAACAGAATACTTTTCGTGAGGGTGCATTCCTTTAAGCGTGTAGGTTTTATAAATGTTCGACTAAGCATGTAGGTTTTATAAATGTTCGACATAAACTCTGGGATTATAGTTCCATTCTAATCATGTCACGGAATATTATCAATCAATTTGCCGTTTTCTTTTGCTCAAATATTGGTCACCTCACTAACTGGCGAGCAGTGTCCCGATGGATGGTTTTCCATCGGCACGGACTCGCTGGGATATCCCAGGCCCTTAAAGATCGCACTTCGTGCGGCTGCGCGTTTCTGCGAAACGCTGATACTGCCCCGGCATCAGGAAGAAAAATCATAAATGGCAGCATCAACAGGAGGCAGCTGAGTGAATATGACAGGCATTTTTGTTGAGTATTCCGGGCCTCGTGACACCAGTGTCCGGGCCTTCGGAAACCAGCATTCCGGGAAATAGGAAACCGTGATTCCGATGCTTGGAAACCAACGATCCGGCAATGGAAACCACTCATACGCTGCCTTAGAATTATGGTATGCGCCATCACGGCGTAAATAATTCTAAGGAGGTCGCTCATATGAACAAGTACCGAGAGATCCTGCGCCTGGCAAGTCTGGGTCTCAGTCAACAGAGCATCGCTGACAGTAGCGGTGTATCCAAGAAAACGGTCAACCGTGTGCTTAAGCGCGCCAAAGAGCTCAACATCTTTTGGCCGTTGGAAGCCAACGAGACCGATGCCGTCCTTGCGGAGAAGTTGTTTCCATCCGCACAGAAGCAAGTGTCATCAACAAAACGGATGCCTGACTTCAACTACATCCAGAAGGAGTTGCTTCGCAACGGAGTCAACAAAAAACTCCTCTGGACGGAATACCTGGAGGAGTGCCGCCAGTCCGGCGACGATCCCCTAATGTATTCCCAGTTCTGCTATTACATCCAGCAGGACGAACAGAAACGCCGTGCTACGATGCATATCAACCGAAAGCCCGGTGAGCAGATCGAGGTCGATTGGGCCGGAGATCCTGCTCAGATCACCGATCCGGATACCGGTGAGATCATCCCGGCATTTCTCTTTGTAGGCGTTATGACGTACAGCCAGTACCCTTACGTTGAAGCCTTTATCGATGAGAAACAGCGTGCCTGGATCACAGCTCATGTACATATGTATGAGTACTTCGGCGGTGTTACCCGTATCCTGGTTCCGGATAATACCAAGACAGCTGTGATCCATAACAATGACTGGTATAATCAGGAACTCAATACCATCTACCATGAGATGGCGGAGCATTAAAATCTCCGCTGCAATAATGCCCCGCTTTTGACATAATCCTCCACTTTTATTATTGCAGAGAGGCCTTAATGGGCAAGTTAAAACCCCCGGAAATCGGATCTCCGGGGGGGTTCTCTGCACGATATTCTGTTCCCTGCGGTCAGCAGTCTTTCTCCAAATGCCAGATATCATTGTTGTACTGGTCGATCGTTCTGTCGGAGGAGAAGTAGCCCGCCTTGGCGATATTGACTGCCATCTTCTTCGCCCAGCCCATTCTGTCCTCATAAGCTGCCAGAGCCTTGTCCTTGGTCTTGCAGTAACTCTCGAAGTCAGGGAATGTCATGAACCAGTCTTTGCCCAGCAGCTCGTCATAGAGCTGCTTGAGAAGCTTCCTGTCGCCGGCTTCGAGCATCTCTTCACTGACCAGGAAGTCCACAGCCGCGGCAAGTCTCTTGTCCTTCTTATACCAGTTCTTTGCGACGTAATCCGCGTTCTTATAGTGCTCGATGACCTCCTCGGAGGACTGTCCGAAGGTGAAAATATTGTCTTCCCCGACAAGTTCCGCGATCTCGACGTTCGCTCCGTCCATGGTTCCCAGCGTCACAGCGCCGTTGAGCATGAACTTCATATTGCCGGTCCCGCTGGCTTCCTTGGAGGCCAGTGAGATCTGCTCGGAAATGTCCGATGCGGGGATCAGTTTCTCCGCCATGGACACGTTGTAGTTGCGAAGCATGACGACCTTGAGGTAAGGACTCACTTCAGGGTCGTTGTTCACGATGCTGCTGAAGGCGAGGATCGCATGGATTATATCCTTGGCGATCACATAGGCAGGAGCTGCCTTTGCGCCAAAAAATACCGTGACCGGTCTTCTCGGCCTGTAACCGTCCTTGATGTGCAGGTAACGGTCGATGGCCCACAGGAGGTTGAGCTGCTGTCTCTTGTACTCGTGCAGGCGCTTGATCTGCACGTCATAGATGGACTCGGGGTCAACCTTGTCGCCCTGATATTTTTCAAGCCATGCGGAGAACTTGTGTTTTTTCGTGTTCTTCCTGTTCAGGATGCACTGCAGGAAAGTCTCATCCTCCGCGTAAGGAATAAGCTGCTCAAGCTGTCTGGCGTCCGTCTTCCAGCCCTCGCCGATCTTCTCGGTGATCAGCTCTGTCAGCTCAGGGTTGCACTCGATGACCCATCTGCGGAAAGTGATGCCGTTGGTCTTGTTGTTGAACTTCTCGGGATAGAGCTTGTAGAAATTGTTGAGCTCTGTCTCCTTGAGAATGTCAGTGTGAAGTCTCGCGACGCCGTTCACGGAGTGGCTGTAGTGAATGTCCATGTAGGCCATATGCACGTTGCCGTATTCGTCGATGATCTGAACGGAAGGTTCTTCATATTTTTCCTTAACAGCGTCATTCATCCTCTTGATGATCGGCATAAGGTGCGGCACGACAGCCTTGAAGAAGTGCTTGGGCCATGTCTCCAGTGCCTCAGCAAGAATCGTGTGGTTCGTGTAAGCACAGACATCAGTCACAATCTGATATGCTTCTTTCTCCTCAATGCCCTTTTCGGTCAGAAGGCGCACCAGTTCCGGAATGACCAGAGAAGGGTGCGTATCGTTGATCTGGATCGCCGCGTAGTCGGCAAGGTCATGCAGGTTGCTGCCGCGCTCCACGCACTCGTCGAGGATCAGCTGGGCGGCATTGCTGACCATGAAATACTCCTGATAGACGCGGAGAAGCTTTCCGTCCTCATCGCTGTCATCGGGATACAGGAAGAGGGTCAGGTTTTTCTCGATCTCTTTTTTGTCAAAATCGATACCCGAGCCGATCAGTCCCTCATTGACCGTGTCCAGGTCAAAGAGACGAAGGCGTCCGCACTTGCTTCCGTAACCTGTGACATCGATCTCATACATGGTGGAAAGAAGCTCCAGATCGCCGCACTGCACCTTATAGTGCTTGTCGGTGCGCTTCATCCAGTTGGCCATGCCCCACTTGCGCCAGTAGTCAGGTCCCGTGTACTGCTTGCGGTCCTCGAAGGACTGTTTGAACAGACCGCAGTGGTAGGCCAGGCCTACGCCGTCAGCGGGAAGGCCCAGTGTCGCAAGGCTGTCGATGAAGCAGGCTGCAAGTCTGCCAAGGCCGCCGTTTCCGAGGGAGGGCTCGTATTCAAATTCCTCCAGCTCCGTAATGTCTTTCCCAGCCTCAGCCAGTTCCGCTTTCACATCATCGTAGATGCCGAGGTTGATCAGGTTGTTGGAAAGAAGTTTACCGATCAGGAATTCTGCCGAAATATAGTAAACTTTCTTCTTTCCGCTGTTGTATCCCCTGTTCCTGCAGGCGTCCTGCGTCAGGGCCAGCGCCGCGTTGTAAAGTTCCAGAATCGTGCACTCGCTAAGTGCTTTTCCAGTGTAATCTCTGAGTTTTAATATATTCATTACTGCCTCCTGCGGAAGATCTCCGCTGCTTACAATGGTTCCATTTATTAGAATGCATTATAATGATTTATATGTGTGATAATCTTGCAGAATAACGGCAAATAATAGTACAATAATGATATTAATTAATTCAGCACAAAGAAGGGCACAAAGAAGGGTTCCGTTTTTATGAATCTCGAGGAATACTCACAATACAGAGAGACCCTGCTGCATGAGCAGCCGGGTTTCGCCTACAACACTTACCTGTGTACCATCCCCCAGGACTTTGCCCGGCTGGATCTGCACTGGCACGACCAGATGGAGATCATCTATGTCAAAAAAGGGCGCGGCACAGTGACCGCCTCTTCCCGCAAATATCCCGTCATGGCCGGTTCCATCATGCCCATCCTCCCCGGTGAACTCCACGCCATCGACGGCGACCCCGGCGTGCGGATGGAGTACGAGAATATCATATTCCCCCTCTCCCTTTTGGACAATCAGGTTGAAAACGACTGGGCAAGGCGTAATATTCTGACCCCTCTGCAGATGGGGACCCTGCGCTTCCCCCGCCCGATCTACGCGGACACCGCGATGCACGCCGAGGTATCCGCTGCCCTTGACGCGGCTGACGATGCCTGCAGCAAGAGGCCTGACGGCTATTCTCTTTTGGTGCGCAGCAGCCTGTTTCGTTTTTTCTTTGCGCTCTACACCCATCGGATCCGCGAGGAAAGCTTACCGCCGTCCCCCTACGAGGACGCCATCAAGCAGGTCCTGCTCTACGTCCAGAATCACTTTTCGGAGCCGATCACGGTAAGCGACGCCGCAAGTCTTATTGACTACAGCGACGCTCACTTCATGCGGGTCTTCCGCCGCGAGACGGGATTCACTTTCGGCGAATACCTGTCGGATTACCGGCTCAGATACGCGTCCTATCTGCTCAGGGAGCGCCCGGACTCTGTCGGTGCCATCGCCTCCCTGTGCGGGTTCGACAACTTCTCTTATTTTATCCGGCGCTTCCGCCGCAAATACGGAATGTCCCCGAGGGAATACCGCTCCCACGGGCGCCAGAATACAAAAAGCCCGTAAATTAAGGCTTTATACAACATTTCTCCGTTTTAAGAAGATCGTAAAACGAGTATACTATTAAATACAAGCTGCACTATTCTGCACATTTTTCATTTCCTGCGGCGCGCCTGTATCAAAAGGCTGTCGGGATGGTATGTGCCAGGAGTTCCCAAAGGAAAAGTGGGTGGACGCCCGCCGGGAAGATGTACTGGATGCGCCATACTTCCACGTAGTCTTCACTGTCCCGGAGGAACTGAACCCGGTAATCTATAGCAACCAGAAGCTTCTGTATGATGCCCTTTATCACGCTTCATCTGACACACTGCGGGAACTGGCCTCAGACAGCAATTATCTTGGTGCGGATATCGGGTACATCTGTATTCTCCATACCTGGGGGAGTGAGATGAACTTCCATCCCCACATCCATGCCGTTGTGCTTGACGGCGGTCTTGACTCCAAAAACCATTGGAAAGACAACGGAGAAGAGTTCTTTCTTCCTATCAGGGTCATTTCGCGCCTTTTCCGTGGCAAGTATCTTGCGGAGCTGAAACACCTTTGGGAAGATGGAAAACAGCTTGAAATTACACTAAAAAGAGAAGGGAAATGAACAGAAAGGAGCAGGAAATGAGTAGGATGTTGATACTGTCCCCTCTGGATGGCAGGGTGATACCGCTGGAGGAAGTGCCGGATGAGGTTTTCGCGGAAAAGGTGCTGGGAGACGGCGCAGCCGTGATTCCTGAGAATGGAAACATTTACAGCCCGATAGACGGCGAGATCGTCTCTATTCCGGAGAGCCTTCATGCATACGGAATCCGGTCTGACGCCGGGATCGAAATGATCGTCCACTTTGGCCTTGAGACCGTGAACCTGAAGGGAGAAGGGTTCTCCCCGAAGGTGAAGGTGGGGGACAGAGTGAAAGCGGGTCAGCTTCTCTGTACAGCGGATATGGACTTCCTGAAGTCAAAGGGCATCAACACGGTGACGCCGGTGCTGGTGACAGACGGAGCAGAGGAGGGAAGCTTCTCTGTAAAGACAGGAGAGATCCGCCATGGGGAAGAGATCATGACTGCGGAGATCAGCGTGGATGCGGCAGCCGCCGCGGATGGAGATGCGCAGAAAGCGGACCCCTCGGACGCACAGCCGGCAGGCAAGGCAGCTGCGGCAGCACCCTCCGCCAAAAAGAAGTTCCCCATCGACTTTGACTTCCTGCAGAAGCTCGGCAAGTCCCTCATGACCGTGATCGCGGTCATGCCCGCCGCGGGTCTGATGATCAGTCTCGGCAACATTCTGACGATGTGCTTCCCGGAAGGCTTCGGCCTCATGGCGGGCAATACCATGGCCCAGATCGGCTGGGCGATCATCGGAAACCTGCACATCCTGTTTGCTGCCGCCATCGGCGGTTCCTGGGCGAAGGAGAAAGCAGGAGGCGCCTTTGCCGCAGTCATTGCTTTCTGTCTCATCAATGTCGTCACCGGCGCCATGCTGGGTGTGAGCTCGGCCATGCTGAAAGATCCGACGGCAGTCACCCACACGCTGCTCGGAAAAGAGATCCTGGTGAAGGATTACTTTGTCGACATCCTGGGAAGGCCCGCGCTGAACATGGGCGTGTTCGTAGGTATTATCGCCGGTTTCGTGGGCGCCAACGCATACAATAAGTATTATAACTTCCGGAAGCTTCCGGACGCGCTGTCTTTCTTTAACGGCAAGAGATTTGTTCCCCTGGTGGTGATCTTCTACTCTACGGTGACGGCGATCATCTTAAGCGTAGTGTGGCCGGTGGTCCAGGGCGGCATCAATGATTTCGGTGTGTGGATCGCGAACTCCAGCTCCACCTCCCCCATTCTTGCCCCGTTTATCTACGGCACTCTGGAGCGTCTGCTGATCCCCTTCGGCCTGCACCACATGCTGACCATTCCCATGAACTATACCTCTTTCGGAGGCACCTACACGATCCTTACGGGAAGCAGCGCCGGGACCCAGGTGTTCGGACAGGATCCGCTTTGGCTCGCCTGGACCACGGATCTCATCAACTTTAAGAACGCGGGCGATACCGCTGCCTATACGAACCTCCTCACCACGGTGACGCCTGCCCGCTTCAAGGTTGGCCAGATGATCGGCGCCACAGGCCTTCTTCTCGGCATCGCCCTGGCGATCTACCGCCGGGTGGAGCCGGAGCACAGGGCAAAGTACAAGTCCATGATGATCTCCACTGCGGTCGCGGTCTTCCTGACCGGTGTCACGGAACCTCTGGAGTTCATGTTTATGTTCTGCGCACTGCCGCTCTACTTGGTGTACGCAGTTCTCCAGGGCTGCGCGTTCGCCATGGCCGGCATTATCCACCTCAGGCTTCATTCCTTCGGGAACCTGGAGTTCCTGACCCGCGTTCCCATGGCGCTGAAGGCAGGGCTTGCCGGGGACCTGGTAAACTTTGTGATCTGCGTGGTCGTCTTCTTTGCGATCGGTTACTTTGTGGCGTATTTCATGATCGGAAAGTTCGGCTACGCTACGCCGGGCCGTCTGGGAAACTACATGGATGACGAAGGCAAGGAAGAGGCAGGCCCCGCTGCCGGCGCGGCAGGAAACGCAGCGGGCGGGAACAGCCAGCCCGAGCGTATCATCGCCCTCCTTGGCGGACGGGAGAACATTGAATTTGTGGACGCCTGCATGACCAGGCTCCGCGTGACAGTGAAGGATCTCTCCAAGGTGGCTGAACTTCCGGCGTGGAAGGCAGAGGGCGCCATGGGCCTTGTGAAGAAAGACAACGGCATCCAGGCAATTTACGGACCCAAGGCGGACGTGCTGAAATCGGATATCAACGATATCCTGTAACAATTCAGCACCCCGGAAAAAATGAGTGAAATATGAACGGGGAGCCTGCTCACCGGGCAGATTTTGCTCAATACGCAGAGGAAAGAACTATGAGACTGCTTACTATCAATATTCACAGCCATGGAAGTGACTTTGAACCGGAGCTTTATCATCAGAAGATGAAGGCGCTGGCGGCATTTATGAAGGAAGAAGAGATCGATGCCGCGGCGATCCAGGAATGCAGTGAAGAGGAGGACAGGCCGGTGGTCTCCGGCCCCCTCCCCATGCATTGGGTGCCGGCCGGACCGGACTCCCGCGTCCGGGAGGATAACTGTGCGCTGGTCCTGGCGGAGGAACTTCAGGGCCTGCAGCAGGAGTACTGGTGGACCTGGACCGGAGCGAAGCTCGGGTACGGAAAATACAATGAGGGTCTGGCCATCTTCAGCCGCCGCCCTGTTACAGGCGCGGACAGTTTCTATATTTCCGGCGTCCGGGACTTCTCCAACTGGAAGACCCGGAAGGCGCTGGCGGCCTGCACCGCTGACGGGCCTGCCTTTTTGAGCGTCCACATGGGATGGTGGAATGATCCGGAGGAAAACTTCCGGGGGCAGATGGAACGGCTGCAGAAGGCGCTCCGCGAAAGGAAGCTTCGTCCGCAGGACGGTTCTGACAGTTTCCTTATGGGAGATTTCAACAGTCCCGCAGCGATCCGCGGAGAGGGAAGGGACATGGTCCTGGACCTCGGGTGGCGGGACAGTTATGAGGATGCCGAAATAAAAGACAGCGGCATCACCGTTCCGGGAAACATCGACGGATGGAGGGACGGTGAACATACGGGCATGCGCCTGGATTATATCTGGACCGCAAAAAGGCACAGGGTGCTTCAGTCAAAGGTGGTCCTGAACGGGATCAGCGGGCCGGTGCTTTCCGACCATTTCGGAGTCCTGGCGGTGATCGAATGAATAAAGGAGCAGACAGCATGAGAGAAAGTGGAATTCTTCTTGCCATCAGCAGCCTTCCTTCCGAATACGGGATCGGCTGCTTCAGCAGGGAAGCATATGAGTTTGCGGACCGCCTTTCAGAGGCGGGCCAGAGTTACTGGCAGATCCTGCCGCTGGGGCCGGTGGGATACGGAGATTCACCGTACCAGTCCTTCTCCACCTTCGCGGGCAACCCTTACTACATTTCACCTGAGACGCTGGTGGAAAAGGGATGGATCACTGAGGCGGACTGCCGCGAAGCCGGCCTTTCTTCCGACCCGCGCGGTGTGGATTACGTGCTGCAGTACCAACGCCGCTATGAGCTGCTCCGGAAGGCGTACAGAAACAGCCGGATCGAAGAGAATGAGAAGTTCCGGGCGTTCACGGAGAAGACGGAATGGCTTCCGGACTACGCGCTGTTCATGGCTCTGAAGGAAGAGAACGGAGGAAGGCCCTGGTACGAATGGGAAGATCCGCTGAGACTCAGGGATCCGGAAGCCTTGGCCGCGGCGCGGGAACGCCTGGAGGAAGGCATCGGTTTCTGCAGTTTCCTGCAGTTTGAGTTTTACGAAGAGTGGATGCAGCTGAAGGACTACGTGAACCGGAAGGGAATACGGATCATCGGAGACATCCCGATCTATGTATCCCTGGACAGTTCAGACGTCTGGGCGGATCCGGAACTTTTCCAGCTGGATGAAAACCGCCGACAGACCGCGGCGGCGGGCTGCCCGCCGGATGGCTTCAGCGCTGTGGGACAGCTCTGGGGCAACCCACTCTATGACTGGGACTATCACAAAAAGACCTGTTTTGCCTGGTGGCTGAAACGTCTTAAAAACTGCTTTGATATTTATGATGTGATGCGGATCGACCATTTCCGCGGCTTCGATGAATATTTTTCCATTCCTGCCGGTGCGGAGGACGCAAGAGCAGGCCATTGGGAGAAGGGACCCGGCATGGATCTGTTCCGGAAGGTCTCGGAAGCCTTCCCGGGACGGGAGATCATCGCGGAGGATCTGGGGTATGTGACGGACAGTGTCCGGCAGCTGGTGAAGGACAGCGGCTATCCCGGGATGAAGGTCCTGGAATTTGCCTTTGACTCAAGAGATTCCGGCTGTGCGGAGGATTACCTTCCCCACAATTACGAAAAGAACAGTGTGGTCTACACCGGCACCCATGACAACGAGACGGTGACCGGCTGGTTTTCCGAGGGCCTGAAGCCGGAGGAGAAGGAGGCAGTCAGAGACTATTTCTGCGACCATACGACTCCCGACGCCGGGATGCACATACCCCTGATCTGCGCCGCCATGCGAAGCGTCAGCAGACTCTGCATCATCCCCATGCAGGACCTTCTGGGGTACGGAAACGAGGCAAGGATGAACGCTCCTTCCACCTACGGAAACAACTGGAAATGGCGTCTTCTGAAGGATGAATTCGGAGAGAAGGAAGTGAAGACGCTGTATGAGATCACGAAGCGGTACGGAAGGATCGGAAAATGAGAAAAGAGGAAGGGAGCTGCCGCAATGGTGTGCTACCCGTCAAGAGGACAGTGAATAATTAAAAAGCTCTTTACCGCCAGTCAGAGCAATAATCGGCTGGCGGTATTCTTATGCCGCAGCATCGAAATGATCATGGAATTCCGCAGGTGTCATCAGATGCATCTTCCGCTGGATCCGCTCTGTGTTGTAATACCTGATGTAGGATTCAACAGCAGTAATCAGGTCTCCTTTTGAGGTGAACTTCTTGCCATAGTACATTTCCCGCTTCAAAATACCCCAAAAACCTTCCATCGGCCCATTGTCGGTACAATGGGCAACTCTGGACATACTCTGCTTCATATGATGTTTCTTTAAACGTGTGCAGAAAGGTTTGCCTGTATACTGGAAACCTCTGTCACTATGGAACAGAGGATATCTTGCCTGTGCCCTTGCGATACTCTGATGTCCCGGTTCCTAATCATCTTTGCTTCTTCTCTTCCTGTCGCTGTCTCTCTTCATCTGCTTCGCGCTCTGCGGCATAGAGAGAGGCGATGTTTCTCTGCGCAATCCAATATTCCTGCGTTTCCTTTTTTACCTGCCGGTACTCGGCATAGTCTGCCTTTTTCGCTTCCAGTACCTGTTCGTATTCAAGGCTCAGTTCTTTAACCCTTGGCAGTTTCTTTATGTCAAGCGCATCAAAGGCCGCTTTCGCCGCCTTGTGTATCATAATTTCTTTCCGGTGCTCCTCAAGAAAGCTCTTACTATATCCGGCTTTCCGATACGCTTCGTAGATTGGTCTGGTCTTTGAGTAGTTGATGATCTGCGTTTTCAGCGCCGCGAGTTCCGCCAGTCGCTTCTCGGCTGCCTGAATTGAAAGAAGCAGGCGGTCGCACTGCTCTTGCTTTTCTGTCGCGAGAACATTTAGCTGATTAACACTATCAATCTTATTGTCACGGAGAAACAGCAGCGTCTTTGACATCTGTTTGAGGTTATAGACCGTCGCCCAGCGCTTGAAGCCTTGGCCCTTGGACTGCAGTTTGCTCTGAATATCAATGAGCAGATTAAACGAGCGTTCCAGCCTTGAGTGTGGTCTGCCTTCATGCTTTGCTTCGTCGGAGAGTGCCGAGCGAATTTCCGCTTCTCTATATCCTTCCGGAAGTGAGGATAAGCGGACAAAGCGCTTCTGATTCCCGCCCTTAACTGAAATATGTTTCCCCCGCTTGATTTCATAGCCAAGTTGCTGTAGCTGAAAGAGAACTGTCTCAAAGCCCTTCGGTTTCTTTTGAAGTATCCGGTCAATATCCCGACAGATGATGTCACGGATGCTTGTCCGTGCGGGGTATTCCGTCCTTTTTCCCGCTCGCCGATTGGCTTCGCTTCAATCACCGACAAGCTGTTTTCCAGGCAGACAAGGTCACTTAAGCGTTGCAGTGCGAGGCCCGAAAACCAGAAGTTCTTAAACTTCCTTGTACCGTCAAGGGAAGTCGAATTGAACACGATGTGATTATGGATATGTGCCCTGTCCGTGTGTGTCGCAACGATGAAAGCGAACTTCCCTTTGGTGAATCGAAGTGCCAGTTCCCGACCCAATCGGTTCGCTTCCTCTAGTGTGATTTCACCGGGCTTAAAGGACTGTCGGATCTGATAGGCAATCACATCCCGTCTCTGGTGACGGCCTGTAATCTGCTCGTACTTACGCTTGGTCAGCATGAACTCTTCATCTACAGTAAAGGGATCACACCGGTAGCCGGTGACCAGCTCACCTTTCTCGGTCTTGTCCGGATTCTTGGCATAATCCGTCCGGTCGCTAAGACTTCGCGCAATGGTCTTTCCCTTATTGGCATGAAGGGCAATGAGTCTTGTGGCTGCCATCTCTGTAACTCCTTTCCGCATCATCTGCAAAAGAAAACGGCTCGGGAACATTTCTGTTCTGATATGTACCCTCTTTACTGGACACGAAAGTGTCACAGTAAGGAGGGTTTTAT
>ERZ773055.344-NODE-344-length-30458-cov-13.536822_pt1 | contig 30458 bp, 25 predicted proteins | sample MGYA00580515_ERZ773055 | MGnify/ENA primary metagenome ERZ773055 (study PRJEB29015, sample SAMEA2737993) | human oral metagenome | biome: human oral; feature: human-associated habitat; material: dental | place: China | collected 2064 ...
TGTGGCTCGAAGGACATCCGAACGAAATCCTGCAAGGCGAATGGAAATACTATCTCCCCGAAGCCGAGCAGGAGGAGTCTGTCCAAAAACAGCTTGCCGAGATGCGAAAAGAATACGCTGATCTCAAGCCGGAGGATATTCGCTGCATCGATCCCTGCATGGGAAGCGGCCATATCCTCTGCTATATGTTTGACGTACTTGTGAAGATTTACGAGGACTATGGATATACGGCTCGTGAAGCCGCAGCATCGATCCTGCAAAACAATCTTTATGGATTGGACATCGACGACCGTGCGGCGCAGCTTGCGTATTTTGCCGTGATGATGAAGGCGCGGCAGTATGACCGTCGCTTTTTCAGCCGTGGGATTCAGCCGAATGTGATGGCAATCCAAGAGAGCAACGGACTCAAAACGTGGGCGGAAACGGCAGGGGACAGTCTCGTTTCCGGGCAGCTTACCTTCGAGGACGATTTCATCCGTATGGCGGATGATCTGATTGAAACATTCCAAGACGCCAAGGAATACGGCTCCATGCTGACGGTACAGGCAGATCGTTATGAGGCGCTCCTTGACTTTATTGAGAAATCCAAGCAGGAAGCAGGCAATCTTCTGTTTCGTGGATGGATTGAAGATGTGGAGCGAAGAATTGTACCACTTATTCGACAGGGGCAGTGGCTATCGGCGAAGTATGACGTGGTGGTAACGAATCCACCGTATATGGGCGCGAGCAATATGTCGGCAAAGTTGTCGACGTTTGTAAAGAAGAATTATGCCGATACGAAGAGTGACTTAAGCACTGTTTTCATGGAAAAGACGTTGACTATGTGTCAAGATCGCGGCTATATGGCGATGCTCAATATCCCTGTGTGGATGTTTATTTCCAGTTATGAAAAATTACGTTATTCTATTATACAAAATAATACATATTCGTCCATGATTCACTTGGGTCGAGGTGTTTTCGGTTCGGACTTTGGCACAACTGCTTTTGTGATTGCCAAAAAGCATCTTGAGCATTATAAAGGTACATATAAGCGGCTCTTTGAAAAACAGGGAGCAGTTGACAGGATCGAGGAAAAGCAAAAGAAGTTTTTCGTTAAGCAAGGGGAATTTACCGCCTTGCAGGAAAATTTTGTAAAGATCCCGGGCAGTCCGCTAGCTTATTGGGTGAGTGAGGCCTTCTTGAAAACTTTTGATACTGGGATATCGCTTACAAATATAGCACCAACGAGAAAAGGGATGTTTACAGGTAATAATGATCTGTGGCTTAAGTTTTGGTATGAGATTAGTTACACGAAGTTATTTCATCAGCAAAAGCCATATAATAAGGGGGGTGAATATAGAAAATGGTATGGGAATAATGAATATGTCATAAATTGGGGTGATGACGGTGAAAAAATCGCCAATTTCAAAGGTGCTGGTAATATTAATGCGCAACTATACTTTAGACCATGCATTACATGGAGTCTTGTTACGTCATACAAGCCGAGCTTTAGGGCAATCATTGATAACGTTCATGTTATGGGGGATGCTGGTCCAATTGCACTAATCACAGAAAAAAACCAATATTATCTTTTGGGAATGCTAAACTCGAAGTATGCGGAGGCTACTGCGTCGCTTATTGCTCCTACAATAAATTTTTCTAATGGGGCTGCGGGAAGTATCCCAGTTATTATGGACGAAGCACAGCGTCCGCAAATAGAAAAACTCGCGAAGGAAAACATCTCCATTTCTCGAAGAGATTGGGATGCTTTCGAAACCTCATGGGATTTCCAGTCCCATCCGCTTGTACCTACGGCTTACGAACGCCGCGAGCAGCTTTCCTCTGGCATCCACTCTGCCGAGCGCAAAAAATCGGTCTCGCTTCTTGCGGCTCGCTATACATACTGGGAGCAGGCTTGCAACGATCGTTTTGCCACATTGAAGAAAAACGAGGAAGAGCTCAACCGCATCTTTATCGACATCTACGGCCTCGCGGATGAACTCACCCCCGAGGTTGAGGACAAGGATGTGACGGTGCGGCGCGCCGATCTCCCACGCGATATTCGGAGTCTCATCTCCTACGCCGTCGGCTGCATGTTTGGCCGCTACTCCCTCGATACGCCGGGGCTTGCCTATGCCGGGGGCGCATGGGATGACAGCAAATATACGACGTTCCTGCCGGATGAGGATGCCATTATCCCCATTGCTGACGACGAATATTTCGATGATGATATTGTCGGTCGGTTCGTGGAGTTTATCGCGACAGTTTTCGGCAGGGAAACATTGGAGGAGAATCTGCAATTCATTGCCTCTGCTCTTGGCGGCAGGGGAAGCTCGCGCGAGGTCATCCGAAGCTACTTCCTCACAGGCTTCTATGCCGATCACGTCAAGACGTATCAAAAACGCCCGATCTACTGGCTCTTTGACAGCGGGAAGAAAAACGGCTTCAAGTGCCTCATCTATATGCACCGCTATCGCCCGGACACCATCGCTCGCATCCGCACGGATTATGTCTACGAGCAGCAATCGCGCTACCGCACGGCGACGGAAGGCTTAGCGCATGGCAGGGATAACGCCGCCACCACCGCTGAGCGAGTGAAACTTGGGAACAAGCTCGCCGCTATCGAGGCACAAGCCAAGGAACTCGGGGAATACGAAGAAAAAATCCATCACCTCGCCGACCAGATGATAGCCATCGACCTTGACGACGGCGTAAAACATAACTACGCTATCTTCAAGGATGTACTGGCGAAGATTAAGTGAGGTGTGGCATGGGAAAAGAATTAGCGAATACGGAGGTTAGCAACCAACTTGCGGAGCAAATCGCCCTCCTGATTGAAAATGCCAAGCACCACATTATCGCCGAGGTCAACTCCACCATGACGGCTACCTACTATGAGATAGGTCGCATGATTGTGGAGCATGAGCAGAAGGGGCAGAAACGGGCTGGATATGGGGAGAAACTTATTCCCGAATTGGCAAAGCGTCTGACAGAGCGATTTGGCAAAGGATTTTCCAAGAGAAATCTGGCAAATATGCGGCAGTTCTATTTGGCATATTCTCCTATTTTCCAGACACCGTCCGGAAAATCCGAAACACCGTCTCGTATTTCTGAAACTAATCCGACAGGAATTTTGCAGACACTGTCTGCAAAATCTAAAACCGCTCTGGCAATTCCGCAGACAGTGTCTGCAAAATTTCCCTTGAGTTGGTCGCACTATCTGTTCTTGATGGGGATAAACAACCCCCAAGAACGCAACTTCTACGAAACCGAGGCGGCAAATGAGCGTTGGAGTCTGAGAGAAATGAAGCGGCAGTTCAACTCTGCCCTCTATGAGCGGCTGGCACTCTCCCGTGACAAGAAAGCCGTAGCCGAGATGTCCCAGAAGGGGCAGATTGTCGAACGCCCAGAGGATATTGTCAAAGACCCGTACATTTTGGAGTTCTTGGGGCTCAAGGAGGACAGTCGCTATTCGGAGTCCGACTTGGAGCAGCGGATTATTGACGAACTCCAGAATTTCCTCTTGGAACTGGGCAAGGGCTATACCTTCGTGGGGCGTCAGGTGCGGCTGACCTTTGACGAGCAGCATTTCTATGTGGATTTGGTTTTCTTCAATCGACTGCTCCAATGCTTTGTCCTCGTGGATTTGAAAATCGGTGACATCACCCATCAGGATTTGGGGCAAATGCAGATGTATGTGAATTACTATGACCGAGTGGTGAAACTCCCCACCGAAAATCCCACGGTAGGCATCCTGCTTTGCAAGAAGAAAAACGATGCCGTGGTGGAGATGACGCTCCCCAAGGACAACACCCAGATATTTGCCAGCAATTATGAACTTGTCCTGCCGGATAAGGAAGCCTTGATGCGACTGTTAGAGGAAAAGTTTAGCGAGGAATGATATGGATACAGAACAGATTACAGCCGACCTGAACCGACGCTTTGCCGAGCCTTTGCCGGAGTTTTATAAGCGGCGCATCATCGTTTGGCATGACGAGGAGAAAGAGTTTGAGGATAAGTTAGCGGAGATACAGCTGGACAACGCTAAAATCGCTGTTCTCACGGGTACGAACTATTTTGTCGTGAAAAAGCTCCTCGGTGTGGATGACCCGGAGTGCAACTATCTCCTTTACTCGCCATTTACCTACGAGTCCATGGAAGATAATTGGCTCTTGGACATCGAACTCTACAGCGAGGAGTTCCGCGCCGACCTCATTTCCATGTGGATGGATGAGATGGGATTGCCAAAGATTCCGGGGCTAAGGAGTGCCATAAAACCCTATCGGAAATTCATGAACGCCAAGGAACGCCGTAGGCAAATTACCACGCAGAAAGTCATGCCCACCACTGCCGCCGGATTACAGATGGCGATTATGGCGGCTTTGGCGGGAATAAAGGAGGCAAAGCCCGCCGGAATCATCAAGGCTGTTCTTGCCGGAGGAGTAAACGCTGCCGAAAACAGACTGTGGCAAGATTTCGTGAAATATGGGATAGACGAGGCTTTCTGGCGCATGGCACTCCAAGGCACAGGATATCAAGAGGATGAGAAAGACCTCGGACGGCTGGCAATCCATATCATGCTCACGGCCGCCACTCGTACCATGAGGCAGGACTTTTTGGCGGGTCTCGAAAAGTATATATCCTCTCCCCACGAAGCTTTTTGCTTTGACCTTGTTTCCGATTGGCTGTATGGCGACGATAATGATTCCCTGCGTGAGGTTGCAGAATTCGCAGAGTCCGAGCTGAACCTTCACGAACGGTTTATGAAACTGTCCGTGGAAGATTTGGCAAATACGTCGATGTTCCCCTGCATCAACGAGATTATACTCGTGAAACTCATGCGGGACATCGAAAAAAACATCATGGATGCCAATGCCATCAAAGAAGCTGTGGAAAAGAGGCGTACCTGCGCTTGGTACGAGGAGTCTAAAAACTACTTTGACGGCCTTTACCAAATCGCCAATATGCAGGAGTTCTATAAAGCACACTCCGGCGGTTTCCATACGATAGAGCCGAAAAAGGTTTGGGAGGAATACACCAGGGACTACTATCGCTTTGACACATACTATCGCCTGTTCCACAAGTGCTATGAGGAAAGCCTGAACGCCTTTCACGCCGATTTATCAGACCTATTCTATGATGTAAAGAATACCGTGGAAGGCCTTTATGTCAACTGGTTCTTGGAGGAACTCACAAGCAACTGGTCAAATGCAGCATCAGAACAGCTTCAAGAACACGGGAAAATTGAGGGTGTCCCGGTGCAAACGGAATTTTATCCCTCCAAAGTCTATCCGTCAGACTCCAGAGTGTATGTCATTATCTCCGATGCTCTGCGCTATGAAGTTGCCGCCGAGCTTGCGGAGGTTCTTCGCCGAGAGACGCAAAGCAAGGTGGAGATGGATTCCATGCAGGGAATTTTCCCCACCGTCACAAGTTTCGGCATGGCGGCGCTCCTGCCCCATCGGAAACTATCGGCAGAGGTCAAATCCGGCAAATTGGCTGTTCTTGCCGATGGGCATTCCACCGAAGCCGGCTATCGGGATAAAATTCTAAAATCGACCAATCCTAAAAGCACCGCCATGAAATACAAGGACATCATAGGCATGAAAAGAGCGGAGCGGGGAGCCTTGGTGCGGGGCATGGATGTGGTGTACATCTACCACGATACCGTTGATGAGGCCGGACACTCGGAAAACGCTGTCTTTGGCGCTTGCGGGGAAGCCATCGAAGAAATTAAGAATGTGGTGCGGATTATCACCGGGGAACTTAGCGGGACGCATATCCTCATCACAGCTGATCACGGTTTTCTTTACACCTGCAATCCTCTGCGGGAAGATGACAAAGTGGATAAATCTACCACAAGCGACCAGGATATAGAAGTTTCCCGTCGCTATGTCATTACAAAAAAAGGGACTGTCCCAGAGTATTTGCTCCCCGTGAAGTTTTTGGACGGGGAAACAGAATATGCTGCTTTTGCTCCCCGTGGATGCATTCGTATAAAAATGAAGGGCAGCGGCGGAAATTTCGTTCATGGCGGTATCAGCTTGCAGGAAATGGTCGTGCCGCTCATTGACTACCGCTTCCTCCGCAATGATTCCAAGGAATACAAGAAAAACAAGGCAAAATATGACATGAGGCCCGCTGAGGTAAGCCTGCTTTCCTCCAGCCGTAAAATCAGCAATATGATATTTTCTTTGAACTTCTATCAAAAGGAAGCGGTGGCGGCAAATATTCGCGCAGCTACTTATCAGCTGTATTTTACGGACAGCACGGGAAAACAGGTCAGCGATGAGCCTCGCATTATCGCCGACAAGACAGAGGAAAACGCAGAGGAGCGCAAGTTCCGCATGAGTTTCAACTTGAAATCCATCAAATACGATAAGACCGAAAACTACTATCTCGTCATTGCCGATGAAGATGGTCTCGCCGTATCCCGTGAAGAATTTCGGATTGACATCGCCTTTGCGGTGGATGAATTTGACTTTTTTAGCTAATGAAGCGGAGGAGGCCGGAGCATGGATTTTATTCTGGATGAAAAAGCAGATGACGCTGTGCTTGACAAAGAGGAGCCTGAAGTGACCGAAAACACGAGAGACATCATCAAGCGCAAACTTCGGGAGCATTTTGACGGAAAGATTGTCCGCAAAGACCTGACCAAGAAAATCAAGGAAGGCGCAAATGTCCCCGTGTATGTCCTAGAGTTCCTTCTGGGGCAGTATTGCAGCTCGGACGATGACGAGATTGTGGAAAACGGCATCCAAAGCGTGAAGCGTATTCTATCGGATAACTTCGTCCGTCCCGATGAGGCACAAAAGATACTGTCCAAGCTACGCAGCCACGGCAGCCACACGGTTATTGACTCCATCACTGTGCGCCTCGACATCAAAAAGGATATCTATGTAGCGAACTTTTCCAATTTGGGGCTGTCCAATGTTCCGATTGACGATGAGTACCCCGAGAAGTTTGACCGCTTGCTCTGCGGCGGCATTTGGTGCATCGTCCAGTTGGAGTACGAGTTTGTCGAGGAAGAAAAGGACAACGGCAATCCCGTGCAAATCAGGAAACTCACGCCCATTCAGATGCCCCATATCGAAATGGCGGAGTTGAAGGAAGGACGCCAAGCCTTCACCAAAGAGGAATGGATGGATGTACTCCTCCGTTCCATCGGCATGGAGCCGGACGAACTCAAAGAACGGGAGAAGTGGCTACTCATTACCCGCATGATCCCCTTGGTGGAAAATAACTTCAATCTCTGCGAGTTGGGACCTCGCAGTACGGGAAAATCTCATCTGTACAAGGAAATCTCTCCCAACAGCATCCTCGTGTCCGGCGGGCAGTCCACGGTAGCCAATCTCTTTTACAACATGGCGCGAAAGACCGTGGGCTTGGTGGGACTGTGGGACTGCGTTGCCTTTGACGAAGTGGCTGGCATCCATTTCAAGGACAAAGACGGCATCCAAATTATGAAGGACTACATGGCCTCTGGCTCCTTTGCCCGTGGGAAAGAGGAAAAAGCCGCCTCCGCTTCGATGGTCTTCGTGGGCAACATCAATCAGAGTGTGGATGTCCTCTTAAAGACCAGCAGTCTTTTTGAGCCGTTTCCCCCGGAGATGGGGACAGATACGGCCTTCCTTGACCGGGTGCATTGCTATCTGCCGGGATGGGAGATACCCAAATTTCGCCCGGAACATTTCACCAATGACTATGGCTTCATCAGCGACTATCTCGCCGAGTTCATTCGGGAACTTCGAAAGGAGCAATGCGGAGATGCCCTCGACAGATACTTCCGTTTGGGGAAAAACCTCAATCAGCGGGACACCATCGCTGTGCGCCGTATGCTGGACGGCTACTTGAAACTCATCTACCCGGACGGCAAATTCTCCAAAGAGGAATTGGAGGAAATCTTACAAATCTCCTTGGAAATGCGCCGGCGAGTAAAAGAGCAGCTCAAGAAACTGGGCGGCATGGAGTTCTACGATGTGAACTTCTCCTACATCGACTTGGAAGATATGTCCGAGCATTATGTATCCGTGCCGGAGCAAGGCAGCGGCAAACTCATCCCGGAGGGACTCTGCAATCCCGGACAGGTCTATACCGTATCTCACGGCAAATCCGGCATGATTGGCGTATTTCGTTTGGAAAGCCAAATGCTACCGGGCAACGGTAAGTTGGAGCGTACCGGGCTGGGCTATGACCGTGATGCCAAAGAAGCTGTCAATACGGCATTCAATTTTCTCAAAGCCAACGGCAATCGCATCAGCGGTGCTATCAAAACCACGACCAAAGACTACATTATCAACTACCAAGACTTGCAAGGCATCGGCATGACCAGCAGACTGGCTCTGCCGACACTCATTGCCATCTGCTCCATTGCTTTGGGCAAGCCCGTGCAGAGTTCCTTGGCTGTCCTTGGGGAAATCAGTATCAGCGGCACGATAATGAAAACGGAGGAACTGGCCAACGCCATGCAGGTCTGTCTCGACAGCGGCGCAAAGAAAATTCTCCTGCCCAGCACCTCTTTCACGGATTTTGCCACCGTGCCGCCAGAGCTTATGAGCGCATTTCAGTTGATACCATATCAGAGTGCGGAAGATGCCGTGTTTAAGGCATTGGGAGTAGAGTAAAGGGAGCAGGATTTTTTAGACCTACGTATCGAAAAGTCCCGCCGCACTCTGCATTGTCGTCATTAGCAGTCATGTGACGGGACTCGTATTTGGTTTTTGAAGGACGAAAACCCAATGATGGGATTAGTTTTCCGCTGAGTGTTCTGTGTTCTCCTTGTTGTCAAGTTGAAATTGTTCACTGCTTAATCGTTCAATTAGGATAACGCCATATATACAGTTAATCAGCTTTATACAGTCTATTGGCTTAATCTCTCTTGTAGAACGTCCATGTACAATCCAGTGACGATTCAATTTCTGTGGCTCATCATCTGAAAACGGAATGCTTTCAGAAAGCGATTCTATCGTTGAACAAAATGTCATTCCGAGAATCAAAATGGAACATTCATCGCTCTCGAGCATTGCATCTGAATCCATTTTCTCTAATATGCGTTCCATACGCACACGCATATTAGTCTTTATGCTTCCACTCGATTTCGTTAGAAGACCATCCAGTATCGAAAATAATGCTACGATTGATAAGTCGCAATCACCTCTGCGATATGCATCTGTTGCTTGATAAAACATCCGCTTATTTTCGCCAAGCAACTTACTGTCGATGCAACTTCTGATTGTGTCTTCTACTTTTGCTTCATTGTTTTCTATCTCAAATTTGAGCAACACATCATCCACATCATCTGCCCCAATGATGGCATCCACAAGTTCATTGTGTAAAGGCTGCCAATATACATATTGATTATTTCGCATGATATCCACGGCCTTCATTGGGCGAATTTTCTGTATTAATTTTGCTATAGAATCACCATATTGTGTATTGATTAATTCGATTGCATCTTGTATAGGACGGAGCATTTCTCTCCATGTCTCAACCATATCAACAACAAGGGGGTTCATGGCCTCTAATGTGGGCTGTACTGCTGCTTGAATGCTTCTCATCTCTTGCAATATAGGTTCAGAAAATGTGGCTATCGATTGTTGTTGCTTTCCTACGATATTTTTCAATTTATTCGCTGTTTCCATGGTTTTCAATAATTCTTGGTTTATCAAAACTTGTTCACCTCTTACTAATAACAACGCTTCTTTCGATCATCATCCTGTCGTGGTCAATCATTTTTGTAACATGAGTGTCCAATAAACTTATGTCGAATACCTCGCTTCGAATGGTGTGCGATATCCGTTATAAGAATGCGGCCGTACATGGTTGTATGTAGTATAAGCAAAATGCTCCACTGCGTGGTAAAGAGATTCCTCATCGCGATACTCGTGAAGATAAATTTCTTCGTTCTTCAGCGTATTGAAATAACGCTCCATGAGGGCGTTATCGTACGGGTATCCGGCTTTGCTCATGCTTTGCGTTAGGTCATGTTCTTCACAAAAGGCGGTGAACGCCTTTGAGGTGTACGGACTTCCCTGATCACTGTGAAGAATCAGACCTTTACTTCTCTTTCGTTGACTTTTGAGTGCTTTGCCAAGCGTTCGGATTGCCAAGTCACTCGTCATACGCCGATCCGTCACGCTTGCAACAACGCTGCGGTCATGCAGGTCAATAATCGTACAATTGTATCGGACATCGCCTCCATGCCGAAGGCCGGCGCCTACGACGAAGCAGTTATGTCTCAAATTGTGCATGAAAAAAGGGGGGAGAAAACGTTTTCTCTCACCCGTGACCACAACATTTGACAAAGAGCCTCCCTTTTTGTTACGCCCCCTGCGCTAACTTATAGCCGGCCTGGAGGGCTTTTTTGTTGGCTTCTTCCGTGCCTTTAGGAACGCGGTCTAAGACGGCCCGCTCCAAGGAGGCAGCGGTGACGCAATGGGTGAGCCCGGCCACGACGCCCAAGGCGACGATATTGGCGAAGAGGGGCTTGCCACAAGCTTCAACGGCGGTGTGGGTGATGGGGAGATCGACGCGGCGGGCGCCACGGTCTTCCACGCGGTCGACGAAGAGACTGTCGGTGATAACGAGGCTGTCGGGCGCGGCGTCGTAAGCGAATTTATCCGCCGCCTCCTGACTCATGACCAAGAGTGTCTGGGGCCGCGTAACCCGGCTGAAATGGATGGGCGCGTCGGAGAGAATGACCTCGGCTTTAGACGCGCCGCCCCGCGCCTCGGGGCCATAGGATTGAGACTGAATGGCCATCTTGCCGTCTAAGAGCGCCGCCTCGGCCAAGATAATCCCGGCGGTAATGACCCCCTGCCCGCCGGTACCGGAAAAGCGAAAGGTCTTTTTCATCCCGCGGCACCGCCCTTCGCCCGCTGCAGGATTTCCTCGTAAGCGGCGGTGTATTCCATGACGTCGTTTCGCTCGGAAAGGACGCCTATGGGGAATTTCCCCTGCCGCGCCTCGGGAGAAAGTTTCTCCCAAGCCGCTTTCATGACGCCGTGTTCCTTCTGCCATTCCATCATGGCCGCCGGGGCGCCGATCTTGTTCTGGCGGCCGAAGTTCGTCGGGCAGGCAGCCACGGCCTCAACGACGCTGAATCCCTTGTGCCGAATCCCCTGCTCGATGACCTTCCCCAAGAGGGGCGCGTGGTACGTCGTCGCCCGAGCGGTGAAGGTGGCTCCGGCGGCGCGGGCTAACTCAAGGAGATCGAAGGTCGGTTCCATCGTGAGATAGGGCGCGGTGGTGGCGCGGCTCCCCACCGGGGTCAGAGGGGAATACTGACCGCCGGTCATGCCGTAAATGCTGTTGTTAAAGACCACCAAGGTCAGATCAATATTGCGGCGTGCCGCATGGATGAGATGATTGCCTCCGATGGCGGCGCAGTCGCCGTCGCCGCTGGCCACGATGACGGTCATCTCCGGCCGCGCCATTTTAAGGCCGCTGGCGATGGGCAGCGCCCGCCCGTGGAGGGTATTGGCCGTATTGAAATCCACATAGCCCGACGCCCGGCTGGAGCAGCCGATGCCGGAAATAAACGCCACTTCGTCCTTCGTCAGCCCCAGGCGGTCGACGGCTTCGATCATCGCCGCCAAGACGATGCCGTTGCCGCAGCCGCCGCACCAGAGATGGGGAAGCCGCCCCGGGCGAAAATATTTATCCACCAGTTCTTCCTTCATGCCGGACCGCCCCCCTCTCTCACTCTTTTGATCTCTGCCAGCATGTCCTCCGGCGTGGCGGACTCGTTATCGTACTTAGCGTAAAGATGAACCGGCGCCGCACCGGCCACCGCCCGCTCCACTTCGCGAACGTACTGCCCGCAGTTAAGCTCATGAACAAGAATATGCTTCACCCGGTGCGCCAGTTCCTTCACTTCCGCCTCGGCAAAGGGCCAGATGGTGACGGGCCGCCACAGCCCCGCTTTGATCCCCTCTTCCCGCGCCATGTCCACCGCGTCGTAAACGCTGCGAGCCGCTCCGCCAAAAGCAATGACAGCGATCTCCGCGTCGTCCAAGTGATAACTTTCCGCCGTCACAATGTCCGCCATATCATTTTCTAATTTTCCCCGCAGGCGTTCCATAGCACTGCGGGTGGCGGCGGGGGTTCCCTTGGGAAATCCCGTTTCGTCGTGAATCAGTCCGGAAACGTGCCAGCGGTAGCCGCTGCCGAAGGCGGCCATGGGCGGCACGCCGGAGCCGTCCACATCGCGATAGGCCAGATATTCTTCCGGCGGCACCGTCGGCGCCTTCCGGCTGACTTTCGGCAGAGCGCTGTAGTCCTCCGGCAGATCGATGCGCTCACGCATGTGTCCCACGATTTCATCCATCAGCAAAATGACGGGACAGCGATACCTTTCCGAAAGCGCCACCGCCCGCCGGGTCAGAGTAAAACACTCCGGCACGCTGGACGGGGAGAGAGCGATCACCCAATGGTCGCCGTGGGTGCCCCAGCGCGCCTGCATAACGTCCCCTTGGGACGGCGAGGTGGGCTGCCCCGTAGCCGGGCCCACCCGCTGCACGTCCACCACCACCAGCGGAATTTCGGCGCTGCACGCCAGGCCGATCATCTCCTGTTTCAGGGAGAATCCCGGCCCGCTGGTAGCCGTCATGGCCTTCACGCCCCCCAAGGAGGCCCCGATGACCGTGCCGATCCCGGCGATCTCGTCCTCCGTCTGCATGAACTTTCCCCCCACTTCCGGCAGACGTTTCGCCATCCCCTCGGCGATTTCCGTGGAGGGCGTGATGGGATATCCGCCGTAAAAGCGCACCCCGGCGGCGATGGCGCCTTCCACCACCGCCTGATTGCCCTGCATCAAAAGCGTCCGCGCCATGGTCACGCCCCCTCTTTTTTCACGAAAATGGCAAAATCGGGACAGCGCAGCTCGCACTGACCGCAGGAAATACAGGCGTTCTCCCGCCCGGGCGCCACAGCCGACTTGTTGCGCTCAGTAATCAAGAGCACCTCTTTGGGGCAAAAATGGGCGCATATCCCGCACCCTTTACATCGCGCCGAGATAAATTTCAAACTCATACCACTCATCCTTTCCGGATGGCCCCCTCCAGCGGCCGTCCGTCTTTCTCATGATAACATACCCCCAGGGTGTGTTCAATGGTTTTATATAAATTTTTATATAAAAACTATATTTTTATTGCATAGAGATGGCCCTTGGGGAACCATTTTATTCGTGTGCCGGCAAGTGCTATAATAATGAACACTTAGGGAGGATATGTACCTACCCTCTTGACAAAGCGAGCGCAGCGAAAGCCGCGATGAGTGATCGGGCTGCGATCGACAAGGGAAAAGACGCGAGGCGAAGCGACCATGAACCATCCGCTATACAAATATGATGCCTCCGCCTTGTACTATACGAAAGATACCTCCATAAAATTCTCCCATTCTCTTAGTTGTCTGCGCATCCTCCGCATCGAATCCGTCCGCAGGCATTTTTTTACGTGGGAAGTACACTGCCGCTATGTCGGCTTCCTCGATAAGTCGGTTGAGCATTCAGGGATAGCCCAAGAGGAACTTCTTCGCCTCGCGGCATTGCCACCAGACGAGGCGAAGATAGGCACCATATGGATCCAGCGCCAATATAGCGCCGCAGGGGAAGCAAACATCGAGGCGCTCTTCGCCGCGCTAATCGACACCGAAAACAGCCACTGCCATACGGATCTGGAAACATTCCGAAGTGTATCGCGAATAAATTGACAACCCTTTCCCCTTTCTATATAATCATTGATGTATTCAGGAAATTTTCATTTTACGAAAGTCGAGAACCGAAAAGGGGAAAGGGAGAGGACGCATGACGAACAAAAAACGACTGATCTCCGCTGTGCTGTTGGGACTGGCGGCGGGATGCTTTGGCAGCCATATGACGGCCTACGCGGCGGAGGAAAAAGACGGTATCGACACCTATACCATTGGCGATTTCGTGGTCACCGGCGAGCGCTACGGCGAAGAGCTGCCGGGGGGCTTCGTGAAGGAAAGCAGCCAAGTCGGCCTCTTAGGGGAAAAGGACGCCATGGAGGTTCCCTTTCAGGCCATCAGCCTGACCCAAAAGACCATCGACGTCTTTGGCGCCAATCCCAGCGAGGCGTCCACGGCGATCCTCGTCAACGCTCCGGCCATCCGCACGGCGGGCAGCACTATCTACAATGATTTTTCCCTGCGGGGGCAGACGGCGAACGCTTACCAATTCCGAATTAACGGGATCCCAGGGCTGCTGTCTCAAACGAATATCCCCATGAATTTCTTCGAGTCGGTGGACGTCATCAGCGGCACCAGCGTGGGCATATCGGGGGTCGCCGCCAAAGAATCAGCGGGCGGCACCGTCAACCTGCAGACGAAGCGCGCCCATCAGAACATGACTCAGTATTCCCTGGGCATCGCCGAGCGCGGTACCTGGAGCAACAATTTAGACATCGCCCGCCGCTTCGGCAGGGACGGCGAGCAGGGCCTGCGCATCAACGGCTCCTACACCACCGGCGCGACGGGCATCATCGACGAGCGGGTGCGCAATAAGACCTTGGCCATCAATTACGATCACCATTCGGCGGCGTCGTCGACGAATCTCTTCTTTGGCTTTCGCGATACCTGGACGGAAGAGGCGCAGCGCTATTTCTATTTGGGCAATGCCGCCGTCACCTCCATGCCCGCCGCCCCGGACGCTGACCGAAATTTCGCGTTTAAGGGACAGCATTTGGGCATGAAAACGTATTTAGGGACCCTCAATCACGAGCAGAAGATCGGGAAGAACACCCGCATATTTCTCATGGCGGGGGCTTCCTATAACGACGGCTACGGCTACCTCGTGCCTTCCTCCAGCCGCCTCGACATCCTCAATAATAACGGCGATTACAGCCGCGAGATGGTGCATGAACCCTTTTCCATCCGCAACAGCTATCTCTCCCTCGGCCTCTCCCATAACTGGACGATGGGAGAAGTCAAAAACAAGACGATCTTCGCGGTGGATAAGGACTGGTATCAGGCCCGGTGGGGGCAAAGCGGCACCCCAAAGGGGACGATCACCGGCAATCTCTACACGGGGCACTCGACCTTCGATTTTCTCACGGCGATCGGGGCCTCTTCTGTTACCGGCGGCCGGACGGAATACTACGGCTACTCCCTCCTCAATGAATCTACCGTTGGCAAGGCCATCGTCACTCTTGGCCTCCACCATCACATCTCCAAGGCCATCCCGGCGTCTGGCAATGCCACGAAAACCAGCGCCACCGCGCCGATCTTCGGTTTTGTTTACCGCCCCACCCGGGAGCTTTCCCTCTTTGCCAATCACAGCGAGAGCTTCCACGAAGGAAGCGTAGTGGGAAGCAGCTACCTAAACGCGGGTGCTATCCTCCAGCCGGGGAAAACAAAGTCCAACGAAATCGGCCTCAAGTATACGAACGGAGACTTTTTGGCGGCGCTCTCCTACTTCGACATGACGAAGGCCGATACGTTTGACAAGGTGGTGGGGGGCGGCACCCTGCGCACCATGGATGGCGAGCTTTCGTATAAAGGGCTGGAATTCAGCATGGGCGGCGAATTTTGTCCGAAATGGTCCATCTTCGGCGGCTTCCTCTGCCTTGACTCGGAATACACCAAGCGCACCAACGCGTTTTACAACGGCAAGACAGTGGAAGGAACGCCGAACTTCAGCTTCGTTTCCACGCTGCAGTACGCGCCGGATAAAGACAGCGCCATCTTCCTGCGGGTCGTCCACACCGGCGACGCCCCCATCTATACGACGGCAAAAAATACCCTGACCGTCCCCTCCTCCACCGTCTTCGATTTGGGCGCCCGCTATCGGACGAAGATCGACAAAGTGCCGGTGACCTTCACGGCCACGGTATTCAATGTCTTCAACCGCAGCTACTGGCTGCCGAGAGCCACTTACAGCTACGGGATCTTAGGCAATCCCCGCACCTTCGCTCTGTCCATGACCATGGACCTCTAAGGAAGCACCGCCATCTTGGCACATCTTCTCCTCTTTCTGCGTCGGCAAATCCTCCGCATAGCGCTCTCTGCGGCCGGTTTGTCCCCTTGATAGGCCGGAAGATCTGTGCCAATCTGAGGGGCTATTTGATCAGTGCTTCCCTAAACATCGCGGGACGAAACAAAAGGCGGCTATCCCTGACAGAAATGGCCAGCGGAGCCGTCTTTTGTCGTGCATGGGGAAAATCCTGCCCGGCTATGCCGAGAACACCGCGTCCCGCACATGACCGAAAACACCGTACCGCACGGGAAAATCCCCCGTCAAACGCGAATAAATGCCATTGAGGAGGTTTATCATGATCCACCGTATCAAAAACCGCTTTTCCCCCTTGACGCTCCTGCTCTTCGCCGCCTTCGCCGCCGCTTTTTTCGCGGGGTGCGGGGAAAGCGGCAAGACGCCGGCGGAGCACAGCGCCCCTTTAACCGTCACCGACAGCTTGGGCCGGGAGATCCAGCTAAAAGGCCCGGCCCGGCGGGCCATTGTGGAAAACGCCTACAACGCCGAACTCATCACCGCCATCGGCGCCATCGAGAACGTGGCGGGGGTAGATTATTATATTTACCAGGATCAGGAAGGCTTTAACCACCGCTTCACCGAAGACATGCTCATCGGGAAGGGCAAGGGTGAGGTCAATTACGAAAAAGTCATCGACCTGCATCCCGACGTCTTCATTACCACCAGCAACAGCACCTGGTCGACAACGGCGGAAAAACTCAAGGATTTCGGCATCCCCGTCGTGGTCGTGGACGCCTACTACACGGATCAGTTTGCTCAAAACGTCGCCCTCTTAGGCAAAATATTCGGGCGGGAAGAGGCGGCGCAGGAGCTGAGCGGCTACTTCACCTCCCAATTGGCCTACATTGACCAGCGCCTCAAGGATGTGCCGAAAAAGACCGTCTACTTTGAATACCGCACGGCCGGCACGACGACGATCCCCGGCGATTATTTTTACAAGATGGTGGAATACGCCCACGCCGACAATATTTTTTCCGGCGCGCCGAACGTCCGCATTGATCCGGAAGCCGTGGCCCTCAAAAATCCGGCGTACATCGTTAAGGTTTCCGACACCGACGTCTTTTCTTCCTATATTCCCCCCACAGCAGACGACATGCAGAAAATCTACGACGGCATCGTCTCGCGCCCCGGCTGGGCGCATACGGAAGCGGTGGAAAAGGGCAATCTCCTGCTCCTCTCCCACTATGTCCACGGCGGCGCGTCGAAATTGGTAGGGACCATGTACATCGCGAAATTCCTTTATCCCGAGGAACTGCCGGATCTTTACCCCGAGGAAATCTTTAAGACCTGGACGGAAAAATATCAACAACGCCCCTACATCGCCGGGCATACCCGCCCCGCCTTTCCGCTGAAAGAAGCCGCGGCCGCCTCCGCGTCCTGAGGGAGCGCCCCTCCCGGCCATACCGCCTCACATCCCGCCCGCAGCCGCGGGCAAAGGAGGAATTTTTTTGACCGAAAATAGCCGTGAGGGGGAAAAGCGCCCCCTCTCCATGGAAGCCCAGTATCGCCGGCAGACCCGGCGGAAACAGCTGCTCATTTTTGCCGCCGCCGCGCTTCTCATCGCGTCGGCCTACGTCTTTACCACCCTCGGCATGGCCCAGACGTCCCTTCGTCTTTTAGGCGACGCCCTTTGGGCCTATTTCTCCGGCCCCTTGGAAGAAAGCGCCGACCCCACCCTCTACAAGGTGCTGCTCCTCCTGCGCCTGCCGCGGATCGCCCTCGCCGTCCTCGCCGGCGCAGGACTGGCCGTCGCCGGGGCGGTCATGCAGTCCGTCACCCGAAACGTTTTGGTCAGCCCCTTTACCTTGGGCATTTCCGCCGCTGCCGTTTTCGGCGCATCCCTGGCGATTCTCTTCGGCGGCGGTCTCCTCTACAGCGGCGAAGGCGTCATGATCCTCGGCGCGTTTCTCTCCGCGCTCACCTGCGGTCTCATCGTCTACACCATCGCCCGGCAGATCAATCTGCAGCCCATGACGATCGTGCTGGTCGGCATCGGATTGAATTATTTTTTCAGCGCCCTGACGGCCACGCTGGAATTTTTCGCCCGGGAGCATAAATTGGCGGCGGTGGTGGAGTGGACCTTCGGCTCCTTCAACCGGGCCACCTGGGAGAGCGTCGCCGTCACCGCCGCCGTCACGATCCCCGTCCTACTGCTTCTCTGGTCCTTTGCCCTGTCGCTCAATGCCATGTCGCAAAACGACGACGAAACCGCCCGCAGCCTCGGCGTCCGCACCGATCGCGTGCGGACGGTCACCGGCCTCGCCGCTATCCTCGTCACCGCCGCCATCATCAGCTTCACCGGCATCATCGGCTTCGTAGGCCTCATCGCCCCCCATGTGGCCCGCCTCATCATCGGCAGCGATCATGTCTACTATCTGCCCTTTACGGCCCTTTCCGGTGCGCTGCTCCTCCTCTGGGCTGATACGCTGGGAAAATTTATCCTCTACCCGGTGAATATTCCCGTGGGCATCGTCGTTTCCTTCATCGGCGTGCCGCTCTTTTTGCAGCTCATCTTCCAGACCCGAAAGGAGGGACGGTAAATGACACCTGCACCGATCCTCGCCGTAGAACATTTAGCGGTATCTTACGGGAAAAAGCCGGTTTTAAAGGACCTTTCCCTTTCCCTGCCCCCGAGCAGCATCTTAGGCATCCTCGGCCCCAACGGCACGGGAAAAACCACCTTTTTAAAATGCCTGACCGGGCTTTTAACCCCTACCGCCGGACACGTCATGGTGGGAGGCCGCCCCCTCACCGCGTACACGCCTCGAAAATTAGCGAAAGAAATCGGGTATGTGCCGCAGTACACCGGCAGCGGACTGGGTACCACGGTGATGGATACGGTACTCTTAGGGCGTTTTCCTCATTTAGGCCTCTTTCGGCGAAGCTACACGGAAGAAGACAAAGCCTTCGTCTTTCACCTCTTGCAGCGGCTGCACCTCGAAGGCTTTGCCTTCCGCGACATTCGGCAGCTGAGCGGCGGCGAACGCCAGCGCGTCTTCATCGCCCGGGCGCTGGCGCAGGAACCGCGGCTCCTCCTTTTGGACGAACCCACCAGCAGCCTTGACCCCTACCATCAGCTTTTCGTCCTCCATCTCCTCGCCGATGCCGTCAAAGAGCGCGGCGTCACAGTGATCATGACCCTGCACGACCTCAACCTGGCCGCCCTCTTCTGCGACCGGGCCGTCTTTCTGAAAGAAGGGTACATCTTCGCCGCAGGCGCCATCGACAAGGTGCTGACCGCAGAAAACATCCGCACTATCTACGGCGTCGCCACCGAGATCACGGAAAAAGACGGCCACCTCCACGTGCGGCTGAAAAAAGATCTGCCGTCAGGAGACGATATCGCCTGACGTTTGAATAAAATATACAAACGTTCTCTGTCACAGAACTTTTAAAAATATTTTTTCTCATCTTCTTGCCAAATCGTCGCCGGCATGCTATGATAGGCCCATCACGAAAAAGACGATGAATCGGAAAAGTACCGCGCGAAGAGCCGCTCAGAGAGCCGGAGTTGCTGCGAACCGGCCGGACAGCCGCGAGGGGAAGTTCACCGAGGAGTTGCCCGCTGAAGCTTTAAGAAGTAGGCGGTGCCGGAGCCTTCGCCGTTACGAGAGGGAGCCTATCGGTCGATGAGGCCCGTAGGAAATGAGTGTCCGCCCCGGCGGATAGTAAGGTGGTAACGCGAGGGAAAGCCTCGTCCTTTCAAGGACGAGGCTTTTTTGTTTGTGAGGAGGAGGCAAAGATGGAGACCATAGGATTTTTGGGGCCGTCAGGGACCCACAGCGAAGCGGCGGCGCTCTATCTGATGGAACGTTTAGGAGAAGACGCATCCCTTCGCGCTTACCCGGATATCTTTTCCGCCCTAGAGGCCGTCATCGACGGGGAGACGAACAGCGCGCTGATCCCAGCGGAAAACTCCATTGAAGGCGCGGTGAATATCACCTTGGACACGCTGGCCGGGAGCGACGCTCTGCGCATCCAGCGAGAACTGATCTGGGACATCCACCATCAGCTCATGGCCCGCTGCCCGGCGGAGGAAGTCCACACCATTTACTCTCACCCCCAGCCGCTGGCCCAGTGCCGCCGCTTTCTCAAGGAACGATTTCCCAAGGCCCGGCTCCTCACGACAGCCAGCACGGCCCGCGCCGCCAAGATCGTAGCCGGTGGCGCAGAAGGTGCGGCGGCGATCTGTACTACCCGGGCGGGAGAGCTATACGGCCTCATGCCTATCGCCACGGAAATTCAGGGGGATTTTCGAAACTGCACCCGTTTCTACCAACTGCGTCGGCCGCCGTTTCCCCCGCTGCCCGAAGGGGCGGCAGGACGGGCCGCCGTCGTCTGCCAGATTGAGGGCTCCAAAGCCGGCAGCCTCTGCGAGGTACTATCGGAATTTGCCTCGCGGCAGGTGAACATGACGCGTATTGAGAGCCGCCCGGCACGCACGGCCCTCGGCGTTTACATTTTCTTCTTCGATCTGGAAATCGAGGCGGGCCGCTCCCGCGCCCCGCTGGAAGACGCCATCGCTGCCGTCCGAAAAAAGAGCCTATGGTTCAAAGATTTAGGCCGGTTCCCCGTCCTCACCGGGGAAAAAACGACGACCCCGTGACGGCGAACCCTCCCCGCCCCGCGGAACCGCCTTTCGCCGGTGCATCCCACCGCTAACCATAAAACGCCGCGGAAAAATCCGCCGCGAAACGTCCACCGCTGGAAACATAGCAAAGGAGCTGATATCATGGTTATCATTATGAATTCTGACGCCACCGGGCAAAATATTGCCGACGTCATCAGTGTCATTGAAAGTCAGGGCCTCAGCGCCAAGGTCATGGAAGGCGCCCAGCAGAAAATCGTCGGCGTCATCGGCGATAAGACCCGGCTGGCCGCCTGCGCCATCGACGCCCTGCCGGGGGTAGAGCGAAGCGTCGCCATTTCCAAGAGTTATAAATTAGTGAGCCGCGAATTTCATCCTCAGTCCAGCGTCATCGACGTGGCGGGTATTCCCGTGGGCGGCGAGGAATTCGTCGTCATGGCGGGGCCCTGCGCCGTGGAATCCCGAGAGCAGCTCTTGGAAGCGGCCGAGATCGCCAAGCGCGGCGGCGCGCAGTTCCTCCGGGGCGGCGCGTATAAACCCCGCACTTCCCCATACTCCTTCCAAGGCTTGGAGGAAGAAGGACTGAAATATTTAGCGGAGGCCCGGGAAAAGACGGGGCTCCGGGTCGTCACCGAAGTCACTGAAGTGGAAGCCGTCCCCACCGTGGCCGCCTACGCCGATCTTCTCCAGATCGGGGCGCGGAATATGCAGAATTTCCGCCTCTTAAAGGAAGTCGGACGCACCCAAAAACCCGTCCTCTTAAAGCGCGGCCTGGCCGCTACCCTCGACGAATGGCTCAATGCCGCCGAATATATCCTCAACGAAGGCAACCCCAACGTCATCTTCTGCGAACGGGGCATTCGCAGCTATGAGACCTATACCCGCAACACCCTTGACCTCTCGGCAGTGGCCGCCGTGAAGCACCTCTCCCACCTCCCCATCATCGTCGATCCCAGCCACGGCACGGGGAAATGGCGCCTGGTAAAGCCCATGTCCTTAGCCGCCGTGGCCGCCGGTGCCGACGGGATCATCCTGGAAATGCACCCGAATCCCGCCAAGGCGCTCTCCGACGGCCCTCAATCTCTCACCCCCGTGAACTACGAAGACCTGATGAAAGATGTTCGCAAGCTGGCCCGCTTCATGAAGATTGAAGGCATCATCAGCACCGATCTGTCATAAAACTCTTCTTATCGATGAATAAGTTATTCACAAAATTCTCGTCTTTTCCTGCCTTTGGGGATAATTTTGTGGATAAATGAATGAAAACCGGCGTCCCACAAAATTCCGTCAGGAATCAGCGGGACGCCGGTTTTCATCTAGGAAAAACTGCGTTACTAAAATAAATCCGCATGAGAGCCGGTGCGCGAAGCGGTCAGAATGAGTTGGCCGCGATCCACCGCATAAATCAAAAGCCAGTCGGGAGCGACATGACATTCCCGAAAACCGATATAATCGCCTGTCAAGGCATGATCACGATATTTAGCCGCCAACGGTCTTTCCCGGCGAAGGGCCAGCAAGACGACTTCCAAGGGGGCGACATCAATGCCACGTTTCCGTATACGTTTCAAATCCCGGCGAAATTGCGTGGTCATCACTAAATCAAGCATCGTCGTCCTCTGCGTCAATATCGCGGCAAAGCTCCGCAAAGGATTGGTAGCGTTTCGCTGGACGCCGCCCGCTCATAATCTCCCGCGCTTCCTGTATCGCCAATCGCGTTGCTTCATTATAGCGCGGTACTTTAGGTTGGAAAGGAAATCCTCCTTCCATGATAGAAGTATGCAAAAAGACATGAATGGCATCCGTGACCGAAAGACCAATATTTGCAAATACCGCTTCGGCCTGCGTTTTTATCTCGGGCTCAATGCGCAAGTTGATATTGGCTGTCCGCATGTAACATTCCTCCTTTTTTCTTATTGTACCGCAAGCGTGAAACAAATACAACACATATAATTGTCAGATGGAGCAACTTTTCTTTCACCCTAAAAACCACAAGGCCACAGCTCCGGCGGCGATGAGCGCAGTGAGAAGCAGCAGCAGCGCAGCCAGGGAGAGGAGACGGCAGCGTTCTTCACGAACAGCCAGGAGCCAAATGAGATCAAGGATATCGGCGACGGGAATAAATTGCACGGCGCCGTGGAAGATCGCCAGAAAAGGAGGCAGGCGCTCTTCTCCCACCGCCGTTTCTATGGCGGCCAGGACATAGCCGGTCCCAGCGAGAAGGGCAAGCGCCGCCACCGCGCCCACCACATCCCAGGCACTGACGGCGAAGGCCGTCCCCCAAAGGCGTGTGACCCCCATCGCGAAATCGCCGCTCACCATCGCAGCGATGAAAAGAGCAAAATAGAAGGGAATGAGGCCGTACTTCATCAGCATGGCGGCGCGTTCCAAAAACGCGCTGCGCCGCTGCCACCCGTGATAGAGGGCCGCCAAGCCGTTCACGACGGCCAGCAGGAAGAGCCCCATGAGGATTTGCAGCACGGTCTGGCGCTGCAAATGCCAAAGGAGAAGCCCTGGCGCGGCGTAGAGAAAGACCACGGAAAACAACGGCAGAAGATACCAGAGGCAGGAAGCATCTGCCGCAATTTCATCGTCGGCAGGCACGGCAGCGCCGACGGCGCGGTTCGATGTCCTATCGTAATGCTCCGTCCCGCTCTCCCCCTTTCCTCAGACTGCATCGTTCCCGGCGTTTTCTCCTTTTCTCTCATCGCGAAAGGGGCGACCGCTCCTTTCGCGGCTTTCTCCCGGCCCCTGTCTTTTCCAACAAAAAGGCTTATCCGAAGGCCGTGTTATTTTCGCCGAACGCGGCAATAAGCGCCCCGCCGAATATACGCCTTTTCGCTGCCGATGCCCTGAGGCTAAAACTTGCCGCCGCCCCCGCCGGAAGAACCGCTGTCGTCCGAGGATGAGCTGCTTTCATCGGAACGGCCTTTGCTCTTCGGCACCGACGTGACATTCGTGTAAAGGAAGGTGTCTTCTTCGTAGGTGAGGCTGAAAGAACCGTCGTCCAAATATTCATCTGCGGCGGCGGCGTCTCGGACATTGCTCATCTGCCCGATGAGATACGAGCGGACGCCGTACCAAGTCAGCGCCGCCACGACTAAGGCCGCAAGGGCCGCCATCATATTGAAATCGTTAGCCGGATCGTAGGGCTCGCCCGTTTTTTCGTAGTAAGCCAGCTCCATCTCCGCCGTTTCGGCGAATTTCATCGCCGCTTCGCCGAATTTGTTGTCCTTTAAGAGGGGCAAAATCTCGTCCTGAATATGTCGGACGCCGGTTTTACTGGGAATGATCTGATTGAGATAACGTCCCGTACCGATGTAATAATCCCGGGATTTGACCGCCACGAAAAAGACCATGCTGCCCCGGCTCCCCTGCTCGTAGCCGCTTCCGCCTTCGGCGATACTTTTCGCTACCTGCTCGGCGCTCTTCCCCCCGGGAAGGCTCTCCATGAAGACCACGCCTAAATGAACGTCATACTTGGCATTGATGGCCGCTAACTTCTTTTCCAAATCGCTCCTGAGCGTATCGTCAATGTTGATGCCAGGGGCGATGGAGACCAGCGCATTCCCGCTGCCCGCCGCAGCGGCGGAGGTCTTGCCGCCGGTCATCTGATCGGCGCCGGCCGCCATCACCGTGGAGGCGATGGCGAAAACGAACGCCGCGCAGAACATCATGAGAAAGAATTGACTGATCTTACCGCTTTGTCTTTTCACGTCCATCCCTCCTTAGGTTAACATCATCTTGGCGATGAAATAGGCGATGGGAATCATAATGGCCGCGGGAACCAAGGGGTAGAGCAGCGCTTTATTCCTGTCATAGGGGAGGCTGCCCACCATCTTGCCGGTCTGTCCGTTCATCATAAAGGTATAGGCTTTCCCCGCATACTTTGTGGTGAGGATCCAGACGGGAGCCATGGCGTAGGCGACTTTGCCGCCTTCCTTGGCGATGTATTTTTCCTTCATCTCCACGCTGTCGTAGCCGGTGACAGTCCCCTCCAACACGCCCACGGCACTGACTTCCACCCGCTCGTCGGCCCGGGGGACGGCCGCCTCGGCGTCCACATCGTACTTATCCGCTAAATAGCCCGTCAGATAGCTGGCACTAAAAGGCACGAGGGCACTGTAATCAAAGGGCTCAATGCTTTCCATGTAGGTGTCGTCCATCTTCTCGCTGCCGTCCACCGGAATCCGCGAAAAGTGCATGGTGCCCTCCCGCTCACAGTCATAGACACGGGTCTCGGTGACCGTCTCGTCCGAAGTTTCATAAACATTGCTGCTTTCCGCCCGGAAATTGGCATTGGCTGTAACCGCCGAGTCGAAAAGCCAAAAGGGCACGTACATGGGCTGGATATCCTCCACCCGATTGTTGGCGGTAAAGGCCGCCGGAAGGAGCATCTTGCCTTCGTAAAACTTTTTGAGGGCCGCCACCGCGTCCTTCTTCGTCTTGACGAAGGGGATCACATAGTCGGGCTTCATCATGCCGTCAAAGCGGCTGGGCACCATCGTTGGATTACCGCAGTAGCAGCACTCGGTGGCCATAGTGTTCTCGTCGCAGACGAGGGTCGCGCCGCAGGCGGAACAGGTAAAACTCTTCAATGCCTCCGCTTCCGCCGCGTCCCATTCACTGCCCGCGCCTCCCGTATCCCATTTAGCTTCCTCGGCCTGCGCCGCTTTCGCCGCCCGTTCCTGCTCTTTTTGGAACATTTTCTCCACGGTTTCCACGGAGAATTCCTCGTCACAGTATTCACAGGTGACGTTTGCCGCCCCCGGCTTAAAACTCAGCGGAGCTGCACAGTTAGGGCATTTATAAGCTACCGTCGTTTCGGCCATCATCCATCCCTCCCTTATGTACGGACATCGTGGGGCGAGAACCGGCCCCGCCCCATGATGACGCGTTCTTCTCAGAGATCGTCTCGCTTCCTTAGGCTTGCGCTTTTCCGCAGTTGGAACAGAATTTCCCGGTGTTCTGTGTTCCGCACGAGCAGGTCCACGGCCCTTCGGGCTGAGGCTTGCCACAATTAGAGCAGAATTTTCCCGTGTTCTGCGTGCCGCAGCCGCAGGTCCAGGCAGCCGCCGGTGCTGGCTGGGCCTTTCCGCAGTTAGAGCAGAATTTCCCCGTGTTCTGCGTGCCACAGCCGCAGATCCAGCCGGCCGCCGCACCGCCAGCAGCCACGCCGCCTGCGGCTGGGCCCGGTGCCCCTTGAGGCGGCTGCGGGGGCTGTCCCACCGGCTGCCCCATGCCGAAGAGCTGCCCGGCGTTCATGCCCCCCGCCTGCCCGGCAAGACCCATGCCCATAAAGGCGCCCATCGCCCCCATGCCGCCTTCGTTGTTGGCCGCATCCACCATGGCCGTGGCCTGCGCGCCGGCAATACGGGCCGCCGCCATGGACGGATTCGTGAGGGGTGTCGAGAACTGGAGATCCTTGAGGCGCTTTTCGTCCTCGGGATTCGCCGTGACGCTGGACACACCGAAGGATACCACCTTGATGCCGCGCTGCTCGCCCCACTTCTGGCTCAAGACCTCGTTCAGGGCGTCGGCAATCTCCATGGTATGCCCCGGCAGCTCGTCGTAGCGGATGCCCTGCGCGCCGATCTTGGCAAAGGTTGGATTGAGCGCCATCAGAAGCTCGCTTTTGAGCTGACTGTCGATCTCGCTGCGGTCATAGACATCCTCCACATTGCCACAGACATTCGTATAAAAGAGAATGGGGTTTTCCAGCCGGTAGCTGTACTCCCCGAAGCAGCGAATGGAAACCGTGGCATTGAGACCGATGGTCTGATCGATGATGCGGAAGGGAATAGGCTGGGGCGTCCCGTATTTGTTGCCCAAAATTTCCTTCGTATTGAAATAGTAAATACGCTGATCCTTCGCCGTATCGCCGCCATAAGTGAAGCGCTTCCCGATGCGCTTAAAGACAGCGCCGATGCTGGTGCCGAGGTCTCCCTCAAAGACCGTCGGCTCCGTCGAGGTGTCATAGGTGTATTCCCCCGGCTCGGCACAGACCTCCACCACTTTGCCCTGCTCCACGATGATCATGCACTGGCCATTGGCCACGGCAATGCCGGAGCCGTTGGAGATGATGTTCTCCTCACCGCTGGTATTGGAGCTGCGCCCGCTGGTGCGCTTTTGTCCCTTCGCCACCAAAATATCCACATCGAGGGCGTCGCAGTAGAAGAATTCTTTCCACTGATCCGCTAACACGCCGCCCGCAGCGCCCACTGCCGCTTTAATGAGTCCCATAAGTATGCCTCCTTCAGCTGACCGATTGCCCCGCATCCTTGATGTATGCGCCTGACGCGGCGGCAGAGAATCCCTATCCGCCGCACGTTTCCTCCTCCCTGCACGCCACCGGGGAAAAAGGCGCCGCCCCACACAAAAAGGCCGCATGAAAAAGTCCTTCCCCCGTGATCAGAATTCCTTTACTTTTTCATGCGGCCTCTCTCCTCATTCCTGTGAAATGCAGCGTGAGATATAAAATTCTTAATTTTAATTATACTCAAATTTTCCCTCAAGACCATCCGACAAAAGGCGGATAATCTGACTCAACCTTCCCCTTTCTGTGTCAATACGCAAATTTCTTTTTCTCACGTTCAAAATACGGCGTCAATCCCCCATCTCCCTTTATAGACGGGATTTCCGCATATTCTTCTGTCCCTTTGCCATCCTCGCCCGCTGCTGCTTTCATCCTACATTTCCTGCCATCCAGCACAACCATCTTTTAGAAAAAGACAATATGGAGCGATTTGCCGTCTTATTGTAATGACATTTCTCTCTTGGTTTCCCGGACCGTCCTTACGGAAAACGGTGAAAAATTCTTCTCTTTTTTTACCAGCCGCCAGACGCACCGCCGCCGCCGGACCGGCCGCCGCCCCCGGAATTTCCCCCGCCGCCAAAGCCGCCGAAACGTCCGCCGCCGGTAAAGCCCGTGTTCATCATACACTCAAAGACAAGACAAATGAGAAGATACCGCAGCTGATACAGGCGGAAGTGATAGCCGAAGAGCCGGCAGAGAATCTCCAAGAGGAGCCGCAGCACCAGCCAGAGGAATTCCACATGTAGATACTGCGCCAAATAGCCCTCGTTGTCTATGCCCACGAAAGCGAAAAACTGCCAGAGGATAGGGCTCCACTGCGCCAGAAAGGAAGATGGCAGCACTTCTCTCCGCGCTTTTTCCGGTGTTTTGTCCCTGGGCAGAGAGGCAGGCGCGGAGGCAGCGGTCTCGGAAGAATCGCGCTCTCCCGACATCCCCGCCAAGGCGCGCACGGCACTGGGCACTGCCTCGTAACCGCCCCCTGCCTTCACCGCTAAAGCGGCGTAGGTTTCCCGAATGGCCGCGGAAAAATCGCCCGCCTGAAACCGCTGCCTCATGCGATCCAGAACCTCCCCGCACCAACCATCGGTGAGGGTACCTTCCAGTCCGTAACCCACTTCAATGCGAAATTGGCGCTCCTCCTTCGCAATGAGCAGCAGCACGCCATTGTTCTTCTGCCGATCGCCGATGCCCCAATCCCGAAAGAGCGTGGTGGCATAAGTTTCAATATCATGCCCCGATAGGGAATTGACCGTCACCGCCACCACCTGGATCCCCTCCCGAGAGGCCAAGCTCTCCCCCGCTACCCGCATAGCCGCAGCATCCACTGCCGACAGCAGTCCCGCTTGGTCGCACACATAAAAATCCCGATTGGGCGCGGGCCAATACTGCCGTGCCGCGCTCGCCGTCAAAGCCGCCATAAAAAGCAGCAGAACGACGACCCCTATCCGCCGCCAACTTCTTACCGTTCCCATGCCTCCGCACCTCCCGTTTCCGTCCCGGATTCCCCCACTAAAAATATGAACTCTGCCCCTGCCGTGGGGATTAACGGCATGCGCCGCGCCACAAAATCCGCCACACCCGCTCGCTGTCCCGCCTATCCCGTATCAGCGTTCCCCCCGGCTCTTGGGGAAGACGAGGCGATAGAGTTCATAGGGGGGCTGCTGTTCCGGCGGATAATTGATGGCCGAAGTGGTAAAGTAGATACTGCCGTCCGGCGCCAAGGCAAAAGAATCTGCCCAGCGAAAATCCTTTTTCAGCGGAAGAATCGTCCCCGCCTCATCGGTATTTTCCACTTCCACATCAAATTCCCACACCCCTTCGTCGGCCAAATCCCCCATGTAGAGGCAGCCGTTCCGCAGCACCATGCCGTCGGTGGGCAGGTTGTGAATATTCACCCAGCGAATGGCCTTCTGCCGGTCGGCCACGGTCCGGGCGGCATCTCGAAGGGCCGCCGTCTTCACCGCGTAGAGGCAGTCGCCCCCCAGCGCGGAAAAGTAAAGCTCCGATTTGTCCTTGGAAAGCTCCAATCCGTCGCTGTGCGCCATCTTCGTAAAGAGGCCGGTGTGGGGGAAATAAATGCTCTGAAGGTTCGCCCGCACTTCGGGAATATCCGTCAGCGCCCGCCATGCTTCCCCAGTGGTAAGATCGAGAGCGATGATGCCGCCGTGTCCCGAATCGGTGATGTAGGCAAAGCCGCGCCCGTTATCGACGCGGACGTCGTTGAGATACGTGTCCGGCAGGACGACCGCCGCCGAAAAGGGATAGGTTCGAGTGATTTCCCCGGTCGCGGTATCCACACGGCAAAGTTTCGCCGCCGTGGAGTCGGCGTCCTTCCCCGCCAGCTTCGCCGAGTCCAGCACCCAAAGCGCCCCCGCCTCGTCCGCCACAACGCTCTGCACGTTCACCAGCGGCGCGTCCTGCAAAATGGGCTGCGGCGTGCCCCCGAGCAGCTCCGCTACCTTAAAATCCGGATGATTTTCCCATGTGGGATAGCAGACGAAGATGCGCCCCGTAGGCGTCACCGCCACCCCCGTCCACTGATACGCTGACTGCGCCACCAATTCCGCCGTCGGGCCATCGTCTAAAACACCGCTTCCCGGTGCCGCCTCCGCTGCGCCCCCAAACGCCATCCAAGCCCCTATGGCCACGGCAGCCGCACCGATAAAATTTCTGCTCCACTGTTTCATCTTTTCGCCCTCCATCACCAAATTTTCTCCTGTCGTGCCTGCCCCAACCACTAAAAGCAGGCCGCGCTGTGCCTATCCTTGCCGGCGACGGGAACATGACGCTCGCTATGTTCCCACTTAGCCTTTATCTCGTACCATAGCCACACTCCCCCCCAGCCTTCGCTGCGTTCGTCTTTATGAAGGGATTCGATACATATTTTCACTAAGTTCACATTTCCCTACGGTCGTGTTCCCTAAGTGTCCATATCGTATCACAAAACGGCTTTTTCTTCCCATACGAAAAAATTATTTACCCAACATCCTTGCCGGAGCGACGTCGGAACAAATACCGACTAAAAAAATGTTTCACGTGAAACATTTTTTCGCCCCAAAACGCCAACCATCTAATTTGCCACAACGGCCCCCACTTCGCTCCTTCCTACGTCTGCCGCACTCTTTTGGGTCACATTTACGCTTCCGACATAAATTTCCCCAGAGCGTGGACTGCCTGGCCTAAGGCGAGCCCGCCGTCGTTAGGCGGAATGAGATGATGGCGCAGGACCGTGAAGCCGTCGGCAGCGAGGCCCTCCGTGACGAGACGAAGCAGCAAGCGATTCTGAAATACGCCGCCGGAGAGGGCCGCCGTGGAAAGGCCCGTCGCTTCCCGCACCGCCCGGCACCCCGCCACGATGGAGGCCGCCAGCATGGCGTGAAACTCCGCCGCCAGACGCGCCGGGTCTTCTCCTTTGCGCCGCGCCGTGGCCAGCCGCTGAAATATGACCCGCGTCGGCAGGCGAAAGAACCCTGCCGCTTCAAAAAGAAGCGGCGGCGGCAAGGCAGTGCTGACACCGAAGTTTTCTGCTGCCGCTTCCAGATACATCGCCGCTTCCCCTTCAAAGGTGG
>ERZ773055.348-NODE-348-length-30335-cov-5.902939_pt1 | contig 30335 bp, 41 predicted proteins | sample MGYA00580515_ERZ773055 | MGnify/ENA primary metagenome ERZ773055 (study PRJEB29015, sample SAMEA2737993) | human oral metagenome | biome: human oral; feature: human-associated habitat; material: dental | place: China | collected 2064 ...
GAAGCATTACAAAATATAGGAATAGTTAAAGAGAATATTATTTATATGAATTTTGAGTCTCTTACTTTTATGGATATAAAAGATTTTGAAGCATTATATAAACATATTATTGAAAAAACTTCTGATAAAAAGAGAAAAATTTATATTTTACTAGATGAAATTCAAGAGGTAAAAGGTTGGGAGAAAGCAATCAATTCCTTTTTAGTTGATTTAGATGTTGATATTTATATTACAGGTTCAAATGCAAATTTATTATCTTCTGAGCTTGCTACCTACATAGCAGGAAGATATGTAGAAATAAAGATTTATCCACTTTCATTTCAAGAATATATAGATTTTGTTTCTGAAAATAATAAAGAAAATCCTTTATCCTTAGATGAATATTTTACTCAATATCTTAACTTTGGTGGCTTACCAGGCATACATATTTTTAATTATAATAAAGAAGAAATTTACCAATATCTTGTAGATGTATATAATTCTATTTTATTAAGAGATGTTATTGCTAGAAATAATATTAGAGATATTGAACTTTTAGAAAGAGTCATTCTATATATTATGGATAATATTGGAAACACTTTTTCTGCAAAAAGTATTTCAGATTTTTTAAAAAATCAAGGAAGAAAACTTAGTATTGAAACTATTTACAATTATTTAAAGGCTCTGGAAAATGCTTTTATTATTAGTAAAGTACAAAGATATGATATCAAAGGAAAAAATATTTTGGAAACACAAGAAAAATATTATTTAAGTGATTTAGGTTTTAGAAATGCTAAACTAGGATATCAAAGTAATGATATTTCCAGCTATTTAGAAAATATAATATTTTTAGAACTTTTAAGAAGAAAATATAAGGTAAATGTTGGAAAAAAAAATAATAAAGAGATTGACTTCATTGCAAATTTAAGAGATGAAAATTTATATTTACAAGTTACTTATCTATTGGCAAGTCCCGAAACTATTGAAAGAGAATTTTCTCCTTTAAAAGCCATAAAAGATAATTATCCTAAAATGGTACTTTCTATGGATAATTTACCTGAAAGTAATATAGAAGGAATTAAGAGAAAAAGAATTATTGATTTTTTATTAGAAAAATAAAAGGTACCCATTTGAGTACCTTTGCAATTAAACTTCTAAACCAGTATTATTTTCTACTAAATCATAGAAATTAATCTTATCAAAATCATCTAATAATTCATCTTGAATTTTTTTCAATGCATGTCTAATACTACAATCTGCACCTCTAGTAGAGCAAATAGTAGAACTATCTATACAAGGTTGCAATACTATATCATCATCTATAATTTCTATAATATCTCTAAAAGTGAGTCTTTTAGGGTCTCTTGTTAAAACATATCCTCCTTTTGCACCTCTAAATATTTTCACAACTCCTGCTTTTTCAAGTTTTTTGATTATACGTAAACAGAATAATCTTGGAATGTTTTCTTCTGCTGATATTTCATTTGATGAAATAATATCCTTATCTCTATGTAAAGTAAGATAATATACAATTTGTAAAGCATATCTAACTTCATTTTTTATTTTCATTTTGTCAATCTCCTTACTGTTAATATTTCATATTTTTAAAATTCAATTAATTCAACATTTGAATTTAATTTGTAAATAACATTTTTTCTTTCAATTATAATCTGTGTTTTAGAACTTAAATTTTTATCATTTTTTATTCTAGTAATAAGCTCCTTACTAGGATTTATAGCTCTTGGATTTCCTACCAAAGATAACATAGAAAAATCTCCATTGGTATCTCCATAGGCATAACTTTTAGATAAATCAATATTATATCTTTTTATAAAATTTTCTATTGCTTCTTGTTTATGAATAGAGTCCCACATAGGTTTTATTATCTTGCCAGAAAAAGTTTGAGTTTTTTCATCAATTTCATAAACAGAACCACAAAAATCATCAACTCCCATCTTTTCAGCCATCCTTGAAACTAAAAATGATGGACTACCAGATATAAAAAATACTTTATGTTTCATTTTTTTATGCCATTCAATCATTTCTCTTGTATATGTATACACTCTATTACCTTTCAATAATAAAACTTGATCAGAGATGAAATCATTGTATTTTACAGGTAAATCTTTTATAGCAACTACATATAATTTAGTTAAATCTAGTAAATAATCATCATAATTCCCTTTTCTTGTGTCCCAAAGATTATATGCTTCTTCAACCTTTAACCTATATTGAATATCATCAAAAAGTTCATACTTTATTAATTTTTTAAAATGTTCAATAAGTAAAGCATTTCTATATATTGTTCCATCCACATCAAAAAATGCTGCTATCATATTTCGTTTTCACCTACTAAATATTTTTTACCTTTAAATTTTAACATATTTTTTAAAAAAAATGTAGCTTTTTTTAGTTGACTTTATTAAAAAATACATTTTATTTTAAATTATATCTTCTAAAAATAGTAAAAACACAGTATAATATCCCTATATATTTTTATATTATAAGGAGTGTATAAATGAAAAAGGGAAAATTATTATCAATTATATTTGCATTATTTTTTATCTTATCTACTTTAAGTTTAGCAGATGAAGCATATATAGCAAGTTTTAATATTTTAAGATTAGGTGCTGTAAAAAAAGATATAGTACAAACTGCAAAAATACTAAAAGGTTTTGATATAGTTGGTTTAGTTGAAGTTATAAACAGAAATGGTGTTGAAGAATTAGTAGATGAACTTAATAAACAAAGTGATGAAAAGTGGGATTATCATATATCTCCATTTGGAGTAGGTTCATCTAAATATAAAGAATATTTTGCCTATGTATATAAAAAGGACAAGGTAAAATTTATAAAATCAGAAGGTTTCTATAAAAATGGGAAAAGTTCACTTTTAAGAGAACCTTATGGAGCAACATTTCAAATAGGAAATTTTGATTTTACTTTTGTTTTGGTTCATACAATTTATGGTAATAATGAATCACAAAGAAAAGCTGAAAACTATAAAATGGTAGATGTATATAATTATTTTCAGGATAGAGATGAAAAAGAAAATGATATTCTTATAGCAGGAGATTTTAATTTATATGCCTTAGATGAATCTTTTAGACCTCTATATAAACATGCAGATAAAATTACTTATGCAATAGATCCTGCTATAAAGACAACAATAGGAGCTAAAGGTAGAGCAAATTCTTATGACAATTTCTTTTTTAGCCAAAAATATTCTCAAGAATTTACAGGTTCAAGTGGAGCATTAGATTTTTCAGGAGATAATCCTAAACTTATGAGAGAAATTGTTTCAGACCATATCCCAGTATTTATTGTTGTTGAAACTTCTAAGGATGATGATTAATGAAAATTGCTTATTTATTTTTAAATGGTGAATTAAGAGGAGATACAAAATTCTATTTGAATTTTATTAAAAAACAAAAAGGAGATATTTATTGTGCTGATGGAGGGGCTAATATCTGTTATGAATTAAATTTAATACCAAAAGAAATCTATGGTGATTTAGATTCTATTAAAGATGAAGTAAAAAAATTTTATCAAGAAAAAGATATTAAATTTCTAAAATTTCAAGTTGAGAAAGATTATACTGATAGTGAATTAGTTTTAAATGAAATTCAAAATAAATATGATATTATTTATTGCATTGCAGGTTTAGGTGGAAGTATAGACCACGAACTTACAAATATAAATTTATTAGATAAATATTCAAATTTAATTTTTATTTCTCAAAAAGAAAAAATTTTTAAAATTGATAGTAATTATAAATTTAATAATATGATAAATACAAAAATATCTTTTATTATATTTTCAGATAAGGTGAAAGGCTTAACCTTAAAAGGTTTTAAATATAATATTGAAAACTTAGATATAAAAAAAGGAGAGGCTAGATGTATAAGTAATGTTATTGCTGAAAATGAAGCTAATCTTTCAATAGAATCTGGTTCACTTCTATGTATAATTAAATATAACTTAATAACCTATATTTTAAAAAAGCGTTTACAATATTGACGCTATATTAAAAATGTGATAAAATTGAGAAAAAATGAAAGGAGATGGAGTTTATGAAAGAATTAGAAAAGGATACAAAAGAGGAAAATAAAGAAATTGTTTTAAATAAGGAGGCTGTTGCAGAATTTTTAAAGTTTTTAGAAAGAAAAGAAGAATATCTTGATAATGGTTTGGGAGCATTTCATACAGATGATCATAGTAATTGGTAAAAAAAGAAACAAAAAGAAACAAAAAGAAACAGATTAACTATTTGTTTCTTTTTGTTAAAATGAAAGGAATGTAAATGTTAGATTTTAATCTTCCTTTGGGAAAAAGAGCTTCTCTGTTTCCTGAAAAAGAAATAAATTATAATATATCGGGACTATTTATTTGTACAGAATTAATTTTCAAATTAATTACTATAATTGAAGATAAATTTGAATATAGACTACCTATAAAATATATATTTGGATCACCTAGTGTAAAATGGAATGGTGGTAGATATATTTTAAAAGATATGAATAAACTAGAGAGTTTAGAATTTATAGAAAAAGAAATAGAAAATACTATAAAAAAAGGAATTATTCCAGTATTCACATTCTCTAATACTTTTTTAACAGAAAAGGATCTTTTTGATGAAAAATGTAATATTATATTAAAATTAATCAATGACTTAGGGGCAGAAGTAATAGTTGCAAGTAGTATATTAGAACAGTATATAAGGGAACTTTATCCAAAAATAAAGATTCATGCTTCTGTTATTTTAAGTGCATTTGAAAAAGATAGAAATTTCCATTTTTATGAAAAATTATCATTAAATTTTCATAATTATATTGTGCATCCAGATGATAATTTTAACTATGGATTACTTCAAAAACTTCCTAAAATTAATGCTGAAATTTTAGTTAATGAAAAGTGTAAATACTTATGTCAAATAAGAAATGAGCATTATAAATCAATTTCAATTGAACAAATTGAAACAATTGAAGGAAATTATAGTGATAAAAGATTTTTGGATTCTTGTAGTATGCTTCCTGAAATTAAACAATCTTTAATAAAAGAAAGGAGTATTTCATTAACCACAGAAGAAGTGAAGAAAATTATTAATTTGGGGTACTCTTCACTAAAAATTCAAGGAAGAACGGATAATTTATATACTTATTTCTTTGATTTGTTACGTTTTACATTGGAAAAAGAAGTTGCATTTCCCACAGTATATTCACTATTTTGTGGATATATAGAAAATTTTTTAAAAAGGAAAAAGATATGAGAAATATAAAATTATTTGAAAAAGGTACTAACATTAATCTTATAGTCAAAACGGTAGGAAATTCTTGTAACATTGAGTGTTCTTATTGTTTTGAAAAAATAAAGAATGTAAAAAAATCTGAAATTAAACCTATTGATTTAGAAAAAATATTAGATAGTATCCTAACAACTTGCTCATTAGTTTTTCATGGTGGTGAGCCTTTTTTAATTGGATATAAAAAATTTTCAGAATTGTTAGATACTGTTAAGAAATATTATCCTAAAAAGATAATATCTGTTAAGATTCAAACAAATGGCATATTATTAAATGATCAATGGATAGATCTTATATATAAAAAATATAAAGATTTGAATATTGAAATTGCTATTAGTCTAGACGGTACAGAAGAGATGAATGCCTATCGAATTGATAAAAAAGGAGAAAATACTTTCCATTCAGTCATAAATGCTTTTAAATTACTTAATAAATATGGAATATCTGCTGGAATATTAAGCGTTATAACAAGAAAATCACTTACAGAAGTAGAAAAATATTTACAATTGATGGATACAATACCAAATATAAAATTTATAAAAATGAATGCATTATTTAATATAGTTGATAATCAATTAACATATAATAGTATACTTCCAAGTGAATATGCTAAATTTATTTATGATGTTGCATGTAAGTATATAGAAGTTGGCTTATATAAAAGGGTTGCAATAGAACCAATACTTAGTATTATTCAAAATATTAATGGATATAAGTCAAAGTATTGTAATTATTCAGATAGAAAGTGTTTTAGTTACTTAAGTGTTTATCCAGATGGAAAAATTGGTCCATGTGATTGTCTATCAATTGATGATTTTTATATTGGAAATATTCAGGAATTAAATAAAAATCTAAATATTGATGATTATGTAGATAATTATTTAATAAGAGAAGATACAAATCCTCTAAAAAAAATAATAGAATCTTGTAAAAACTGTGATATTAATGACTTTTGTAAAGGAGGATGTCTTTCACAAAGATTTTATTTTAGGAATAGTAAAGAGTTACTTTTAGACTTTTGTAACTCAAAGCATTATTTGTATAACAAATTTAAGATTTATAAAATACAAGGTGAAAAAGAAAATGATAGATTATAGTAAAATTAATCAAAATTCAAATGCAATTTATTTAAATTTTCCTTTTTGTAAAACTCCCTGTTCATTTTGTCATTATATTGAAAACATTAACTTTGGTTATAATAATATTCCTAATAATTATTTTCAGAAATTATGTAATCAGCTTGAAGAAATTTTAAAAGAGATTAATAATACAGAAGTTAAGAGTATATATTTTGGTGGAGGAACACCTTCATTATTAGATGATAAACAGATATTTATTTTACAAGAATTATTTAAAAAATATAATGTTTCTGCTCCTGAAATTTCAATAGAACTTCATCCTAAAATGTGTAATTTTGATTATGAAAATAATCAGTTTTTCACAAGGTATTCTATTGGTGTTCAAACTTTAGATGCAGAAGAAGGAAGAAAATATAAGAGGCTGATATCATATGATTTCGAATTATCAGAAATGATAAAAAAGATAAAAGAGAGTAAAAATCCTAAAATAATAAATTTAGACTTTATATTTGATGAAAAGATTGAAGAGAAAAATATAGAGTTTGCTAGTTACATTAATCCAAATACAGTTACATTTTATCCAAATACAAAAGGTAAAGGACTTCAAAGACTTAGAAATATTATAGAAGAGTTAAAAAAAATAAAGAAGAAATTAGTAAATTATTATCCATTAGGAGAATGTAAACATATATTTTTAAGAAAAAAAGAGTCTCAATCACTTTATTCAAAAGTTCAATATGAAGAAAATGGAGATATTATAGGGGTTGGACATAATAGTATTAGTTACATTAATAATGAATCATATTTATGTATTTATAAAGAAAATGAGCTGATTTTTAAGAATAGAAGAAAAAAAGGAGAAAGAATTTTATCTTCTTTATTAATGGGAATAGTTGCAGGGGTTCCTAAAAAATATATTAGTAAGTATATGCCAGATATATATGAAGGACATTATTTACTAACATTGGATAAGCATTTAGATATAAATGAGAAACATACAGTAATCAATGATGATACTCTTGTGTATCTTCCAAATAGTGAGTATATAAGATTTTATAATTGGTTAAAGGAAAATTATTCTATAGAATATCAGAATATCTTTTTATCTTCTATTGGTTATGGAGATAATAATATTGATACTATTGAACAGGTTTATAATAGAGAGTTTAGAAAGAGTATAAATAATGAAATTAAGATATTTAATAAAATAAAAACACCACAAGTAAAGATACTAGTAGAAGGAATTGATGGAAGTGGTAAAGATACTTTTGTGAATTTTTTTGTAGAAGAATTAAAAAAATATTTTTTATATGATGATGATTCTAGAATTTCTGTTCTAGGTCAGCCAGATTCAAAATGTAAATATGGGTTAGAGGCTAAAAAATTTATTGAGGATTATCAAATAATTAAAAATGATAAAATAACGCAATATGTATTAAGTCAAAATAGGGAAAACTCGGAAGAAAAAATCTCTAAACTAGGTGGAATTATAATTTTGATTAGAGGGTTAGTAACAGATAAAGCAACTTTTATAAAAAAATTTAATTATGATGATAATCTAGGAGAAGGAAAAATAATAAATTTATGGGATATGTACATTGTTATAGATATAGATATTGAGACAGCAGACAAAAGAATAGAAAAACGAGGAATTCCTAGAACTTGGAGAGAATACAAGGAACATCTACAATATTTTAGAAATTTTTATTTAAACTATCAGAATAAATTATTTAAAAAGAAGATAATTATACATAATGATTGTTTAGAAGATTTACAAAAAAGAGCAAGTGAATTAGCGGAGAAATTATATGAAATGTACAGATAAAAAATCTATTACTGTATTTCTTAAATTAGTAGGAACTACCTGTAACATGGAGTGTAAATATTGTTACGAACATGTTTCTAAGAATCCAAAAAGAGGTATAAGAGATGTTCAAGAAGTTTTTGATTATTTAAAAGAATTTATAGGTTATGAACATGTTTTCATAGTATTTCATGGTGGAGAACCATTACTGATGAAAATACACGATATTAAAAATATTCTAGATTATATTTTTATGAATTTTAAAAATAAAATTCATGTACAATTTCAAACTAATGGAACTTTACTAAATGATAGTTGGATTCTATTGTTAAAAGAGTACAGCTCAAATATTTCTCTATCAATTTCTTTAGATCCAGTAGGAGAAAAAGATCTAAGATATCTTAATAATAAGGATTACAGAAAAGTAGTTATAGATAATTTAAAAAAATATAGTACAATTAATTATACAAATAATGTTATTAAAAAGGAGATTATTAAATGAAATTTAGTGGTTTAACAAAAAAAGGTAGATTATATCTTGCTAAAATACAAGCTGCTGAAGAACCAATTCAGTTTACAAAAATAAAGTTTGGTGATGGAAAACTTTCTGAACATGAAAATCCAGCTGATTTAGTTGATATAAAAAATATAAAAGTTGAAAAATCAATTTTAAATAAAGAACAGAAAGAAGATGCCGTAATTCTAACAACTATAATTGATAATGTAGGGTTAGTTGAAGGATATTTTCCAAGAGAAACTGGAATCTATGTACAAGATGAAGATCAAGAAGTCCTATATTTTTATATGAATGATGGAGATGAAACATCATGGCTTCCACCAGAAGTTGATGGTCCACATAAAATGGAAATGAAAATAAATCTAATATCATCTAATACAGGTTCTGTTCTTGTTCATAATGATGGAAAAGATTTATACATAACAAAAGATTATTTAGAAAGTAATTATACTCAAAAAGGTAATTTTAATGGAACAGCACAGGATATTGAAGATAGAGTTGTTGCAGCAGTAGGAAAAGAAGATGGAAAATTTCCTCTAACTGAATCAGTGGCTGGTAATATATATTATTTTCCAGGAAACAAAAAATTTTATTATTGTTTAAAAAGCCAAACTAGTAGAGTAAGTGTTCCAAATGCAGATTTTGAAGAATTGTCTATTTATCAAAATCGTAAGAAATTGGAAAATTTGTATAAAATTGAATATAAAACTGATTATGATGTTTTAACAATTTTAAATAGAAAAATTGTTATAGGTTCTTTAGAAACTAAAGGAGCTACTGCTTCAAAAACATTAATAGCTAATGGTTTTAGTTTTAAAAATTCTATAGTTATGGCTACTGCTAAAAAAGATAATTGTTCTGTTGCAGTTATACATAGTGGAGATAATTTAGACTTTTCTACTCTAGATGCAACTAGTGGAAATGTCCAAAATGGTATTTGTAAAGTTGATTTCTTTATACTCTTAAGGAATTAAAATTTTTAAATAGTTCCTATTATAGTTAGTTCTATAGACTGGTTTCCTGCAGCATATAATCTAACTTGTTTAGTTGCTACTATTTTAGAATAATAATCATGAACTACCTGTCTCATAAGATGTTCAGCATTTTGTCCTTCAGTGATATATCCAGTTAGAAATATACTAAATATATTTTTAAAGTCACTCTCAATTTTTACAGTTCTAACTCCTGCTATATTAGGGGTACAGTTTATGGTTTCTATACAAATATTACCTATTGTAAATATTTTATTATTTTTAACTTTAATGAAATTTTCCAATCTCTCAAGAAGTGAGTTGTTATCCAGTGGAACAAAATTAGCAACATTTGCAGAAATATCTTGGTTTTGTTCTAAACATTTATACATCTTTCTAGTATTTCTATCATAGTAAATATAATTAGGATTTTTTACACCCTCATCTTGTATATCACCACCATATCCATAAGCTCCTGCTAATCTTGCTAACATCATTCCCTCTAATGCTTTTCCTTCTTCTGTTCCAAGCTGTACTATACCAGCCTTTTCTCTTGTTGCTCCTTCTTTTATTGTAGATAAGCTATTATCCATTTCACCTATTTTTTTATCTATCAATTCTGAATTGTGATTAAATACTTCAATATCATAATAATCGCTTCCTTCTGGTTGTGCTAATCTTATATTTTCAGTATACTTTGCCATTTTATTTATCTCCTTTCATCATAGATATTTTTATGTGTTTTAGTTTTTAACTCATTATTTTTTAAATTTCCTACTTCATTCTGTTTATGATACTTACCTACCACTGCACTATCTTCATATAATCTAGTGTCATAAATTTGTTTGTGAGTTTTTAATTTTAAAGAATTATGCAATAAATAAGCTACCTGGTTATGTGTGTTATATCTAAACTCAATACTAAAATTCAAATGTGCAGGTTTTATAACTTCTATTACTGCCTTAAAGTTTTCAATATTTTTAGGTATTCCAACAATAGAGGTAAATAGTATTTTAAAAGCATAGTTTGAATTATCTTCTACAACCTCAATTTCTCCATTTGTAAAAGTCTTGGCAACTCTTGCTATCATCTCTTTTGTAGTAGTTCCATAACTTCTTAACTTAGAAATTAAACTCTCTCTTCTTTCTTCAATATTGCTTGTTTTATCTCCAACACTTAAACCAAATATTCTTTCCCAAATTGGTAAGGACCATGTAGCAGTATAAATAAAAAATTGATTTAATACATCTTTTGAGATTAAATCAACTGTATCTAATTCTTTTTCTATTACTTTTTGTAATAAAGTTATTTCTAAAATACCTCTATAATACTTTGGCATATGCCTCATTAGTCTTTTAGCTTCCAACTATATCACCTCTTTTTGTAAAGTGATTGTTGTTAATTTTGGAATCTCCTCAGCTGCTAACTGTACATTTAAAGTTGCATTATTTATCTTTAAATCATCATAATCATTTACACCAGGAATATTTAATAAGATATTTCCTAATTGTGCATAGCTCACATAATCCTGTTTAAATCCTACTTTTCTAAAATGTTCTTTTACTTTTGTTTCAAACTCTGTTTTTACTTCATCAAATTTTATATTTTTAGAAATTTTAACAGTACCTGAAATTGATATAGCTTTACCTATCGCACTTTTTACTGTAACAGTAGCCCCTATTGGTCTAACTTCTTCTAAATAATCTCTTACTCTTTTTAGTAAAGTTTCATCAGCTTCATGAATATCACTATTTACTACAACTACCTTTACAGTACCATTTCCATTCCATAATGGGAAAACTTTAACTCCTCCTACTCCTTCAACTTCAAAAGCCCACTTTTTGTAATGATAAATATTACCAGATGTTACTGGCTCTCTAACCTTAAAATAATATCTTTCTCTTAATTCATCATCTGTTTCTCCATCATAACCATCAACAGTTTCAGAATTATTTATCACTTCATTTAATCCTGGAATAGTTACAGGAAAATTTGTAATAGTTCCTTTTGGAATATTATATATTTTCCCATACTTTTCACTTTCAATAGGTACTTCAACACTTCCAGCAGCAGATATTATTTTTTCTTGTGTAGTTAAATAAATATAGGTATCACTTGCAACTTTGGTATTAATTTCTATTACTGTTCCTGGTACTCCTTTTATAATTACAGTACCTTTTGATTTAGTTGCTTTTCTTCTAAATACTCCTACCTCTTTACATATATTGTCTAAATACTCAGCTTCTGCTGTTTCAGCAAAAGAATTTAAAAATATATATTCTAAGGTTTTTCTTATCTCTTCTATTTCTATACTTACAGGTGCTAAGTTATCATAAAATAAGCCTCCTTCTGTCTTATCATATTCATCATTGACATTAGCAAGCATATTTTTTAAAATTTCTTTCCATTCTTTTTTTATTATCATAGATACCCCTCCCATTCAAATGTTTTGAAGTCTTTTAACACCACTTCAAATTTTGTTTTCAAGGTATGTTTTTCTAACTTTATATCAATATTTCTAATTTCTATTATCTGTTTATTTTTCTTAATTGTTTCTGTTAATTCTCTCTCAAACTCACTATATAAAACAGGTGTAGGAAATCTTTGACTAAGTAACATAGCCTTATATTTCATCCCATATTGATTAGGTCCATTATATTTATAAATATTCCATTTATATTTTTCGGTTAAAAGAACCTTTTCAATCCACATTCTAACAGCTCTTTCATCATCTGTTTTTATTAATTGTCCATTACTTTTTAATAATTTCTTTTTCTGAAAGTCTATTAAGAATGTTTTACCATTGCTGTTTTTACCATTAGTTATGTCTTGTTTAGAGTAATCAACAAAATCTATTTTTGGTAATATTCCCATTCTAAACTCACCTCTGGTGCATAATTAAATACATCTACAATAAAAAATTTGTCCTCTTCAAAATTAGGTATAACTAATACAAACATATCTTTTTTTAAATGGAATACAGTCTGTAATATAAATTTACCTTTATCTTTGTTATCTTTTTCGCTTAAACTATCAGCATAAGTACCACTATGTCCTGATAAACTTAAATTAGTATCTCCACCACTATCAGCACCTCCACCAGTTGTATTTAAATCATTAATTTTGCAAGTAGTTGATTTATTGCCTTGACTTTCAAATTCTTTCATAGTACATTCAATAGCCAATCTATTAGTTATTGCATTAGATAAGTAAATTTTATCAGCATCAATAACACCATAACCATTTAAGAGCTCAATAGAGATGTCAGGGAGAGGTTTTAAAATCTTACCTAATACAGCACCTATTGGACTTGGATTTTCTCTTTCCTTGAACTTTTCTGCTACTGCTACATCCCAAGACTTTTTATTTTCACTCACTCCTTAAACACCTCCAATCTTAAATTTGCTCTATGGATACCATTTTGTACAGTGTGAGAACTTTCTTTTATTAAATACTCACCTTTTAAATTAAAAAGTGGTATGTCTATATCTATAACTCTACCACTCTTAATTTTATCATCACCTAGAATATCAATACTAAAATCTTCAGTAATTTTATTTAACTTTTTTAGCTCATTTTTTGCAACAAGTTTAGCTTTTTTATGTTCTTTTTCATCTAATGTTACCACTTCTTGTAGCATACCATACTTCTTAATACTTTCGCTATCTTGCTCTTTTCCTACTGTTCTAACTGCTTTTTTATTTTGTGTTATAACCAGAATTGAATTTTTCATATCAACTATTGACCTACTAAGTGAAACCTCTCCAATGTTTTTGGCTACATCTATAAAAGTATTTTTGTGCATTTCATATTGACCATTAACTTTTATCTTTTTGAATGGTCCTACTTTTAGAGTACCTTTATCATACTCAATAAAAAATTTTTTAGAATTGAATTGTGAACATTGTTCTATGATGTCATAAATAATGTCTGAGATAGTCTTATCCTTGTAAATTTTATCTATCTTAGTATCTAATCCACTTACTTCAACTTTTATTCCAATTTCACTGCATAAGGACTTAATACAATCATTTCCTATCATCTTTTTAAATTGTTTTATCACAGTTGATTTATTCAAGTACCAAGCCATATCATAAGCAGTAAATGATGTAGTCTTTCCATTAGGGTTTTCTGATACAATTATAGCTTGTACCAATGTTTCTCCTTTCTCATTAATTATTTGAACAGGATCACCTAATGTAATATCGTAGAGAAAAGATAAATTTTTATCAAACTTATTTATTGCAAGTTCAAAACTTATCTCAACTCCTAATGTATCAATGCTATCTCTCCAGGTTAAATCTCTTATGTAATTAGTTACATCTATTTCTTTTACTATTGTCCTATACATTATTATCAACCTCACCAGGTAAAATATATTCTTTTATATCTAAAGTATATGGAACGTCTCCAGCCTTATCTCTAAAAGAATAAGTAAAATTATATCTACATAGCATGTTTAAGACTACTCTGTACTTATCAACTATAATAATTCTTAAAGGTACTCTTGCATCTCTATACTTTTCAAAAAAATCAATATAATATTTAGGTTTTTTATAATTTAAAAAACTTACAAAACTATATAATTTACTAGGAAAAAAAGAAGAAAATGAAAAGTTTCTAAGTCCTTTACCACCAATTAAATTTAATTTTTTCCCATTAATAGTTGTAAATTCTTCATCTTCTGTTTCACAGTTTACTGGCTCTATATTTTGAACTACTGGAATATTTACCATTTCTTGTTGTACTCCATTATCTTCAACTATAAAAATTATATTCATTTTCTTATCTCCTATCCTACATATTATTTAAAGCTGCTAAAATCTTATTTGCTGTATATTCTCCATATTTTTCCATATGTTCTTTTTCACCTATAAAATTACCAGCAATATGAATATGTAATTCTATCTTTTTATCTGAACTTTTCTTACTTTCAACCTCTTTTATAATTACTTGTTTTTCAGTATTATTCTTTTGGAGTGATTTACCTTCTTCATGACTTAGAATTTGAGTTCCAGCTGGTAAGATAGCAGTTTCATCTCTTCCACCTTCATTAATTCCTGTTACTCCACCTTTAAAGTATGCAGTACCCAAAGCATGTCTAGGATTTTTTATAGATGTTGTTGCTACCCCTGTCTTATTTGCTCCACCAACTGTTTCAGTAGTCTTTTTAGTGTTTTCTGTAATATTTATAGTTTTATCATCAGCAGGTGTTTTATTCCAAAATTTCAACTTATCTATAAGTTTACCAAAAGCATTTTTAGCTGTTTCAATAGGATGTAATACAGCATCTAATGCTTTCATTATTCCATCCCAAGCCTTTAAAAATACATTGGTTATAGTATCACATAAATCAGAAATTGTGTCTTTCATAAAGTTCCAAGCATTAATAGCACCATTCCAAATTTCTAAGAATATTCCACCTAAAACATCACATACACCTAAAATAATATCTTTGGCTATATTAAACCCATTTGATACTGCTTCCCATATTGGCATAAATATTCCAACCAATACATCACAAACACCACTTATAACTTCTTTCGCATAATTCCAAGCACCTACAACTGCATCCCAAACTTTTAAAAATACATCTTTTAAAGTCTTACAAAATCCTATTACTTTTTCTTTAATTGTAGAAAAATTTTCAATTAAAAGTATGATAGGAAATGTTAATCTTAAAAACCATTTGAACATTTTTCCAAGAGGATTATTTTCTAATCTTGCCCAAAATTCCTTTACTTTTGTTTTTACTAAATCCCAGTTTTTACACAGTAACCATATACCACCAACTAATAAAGCAATAGCAGTAATTACTAAACCTATTGGATTAGCTTTCATTGCAACATTTAAAGCCCATTGTTTTATGGTTAATTGTCCAGTAAGGAGTGCTTGTGCAGTGTCTAAAGCCATTTTACTTTTTATAATTCCTGCATAAATCAACTCCTTATTATTTCTTATTGTCATTGCAATGTTATATGCAGTAATTGCTCCCACAATAGTGTAAACAATAGGGCTAATTCTATCCCAATTATTTATTATGTTTTGTGCTATATCTATTGCAATAGTTCCAGCATTTGATAATATTTGCCAAGTTTCTTCTAATGCTGGTTTAACTTTTTCAAATATTTTTCCAAACATATCCTTAATTTGTGTTATATAAGGTTCTGCTCTTGTAACTAATTCTTCAACTTTATCTGCAAGACTTAATATAAAATCTTGAATAGCTGGTATCTTACTATGAAACCACTCAGCAATAGCACCTAATTTTGGCATTAACTTTTTACCAAGTTCTGCTTGCATATCGCCCCAAGCACCTTTTGCTGCTACAATTTTACCTTCATCTGTTTCTCTCAAAGCCTTGTTAGTTCCACCTATAGCAGCTGTTAATTTCTTATTTAAAAACTCTGCTCTTTGTTCTCGCTTCATAGTTTTAAATAATTTTTCTTCTGCATCAGTTAGAGATACTCCATATTTTACAAGTCCTTTTGTTTTACCTTCTACAGCCTTACCAAATACATCAGCCATAGCAATAGCATCTTCTTGTGTACCATTAAACCCTTTTTCTTTAGCAACCATATCATCAATGATAGGTAATATAGTTTTTATTTGCTCTGCTTTTAATTTGTAGATAGCTAATTGTCCTGCACCAGCTACAGCAACATCATCTCCAACTACTCCAACATCTTGTAATGCACTAGCTTCATCCTTTAACATCTGTATATGTTCTTTTTTAAAATTAGCTTGCTTCATCAAGTTAGTTTCAAGCAACTTATCAGCTTTTAATTTATCTTTTGCAGCATCTATAGACTGTTTTATAAATACTCCAGCTGCAGCAGTTAATGCTCCAAATCCAATTGCTGCCCATTTTGCTACAGACTTCATACCTGCTTTTACTCTATTACCAAAAGCTTTTATTTGGTTTCCAGCTTTTTCAAGTTGTCTATCCATATTCTTAACACTCTTAGTTGCTTTCTGTAATGGTGTTGTAAACTGGTCTTTTAAACTTAGTAATACACCAATAGTTTTTGCCATTTAAACCTCCTTTCTTAAAAGATAAAAGGTACTTAGCTTTTTATACTAAGTACCTGATTTATTCATTCTTTCAATTTCAAGATCCATTGTTGCTATCATAAATAACTTTTCTTCATATGATAAATTTAACAGGTATTTTATAGAAAAGCCTTTTAAAATATAAAAAGAGAGGAATGCCATATCGGTATCCTCTAATATTAGTTTTTTATATCTTCAATCTCTTCTTCTAAGACTTTACTAGCTTTATCAGATTCTTCACCTAATCCATAAAGATTTAAAATGAAGTTAGATAGCTTATTTATTTCTCCTAAATTTTCATCAAATACAGGTATTACAATTTCATAAGGTTGTGCTACTTCATAAGTTTTTTGCAATTCTTTATCATGTAAAATAGGACAATGTTTATAGATTAATTTACAGTTAGCATTGTAAGCTGCTTCTGTTGTTTTTTCTTGTGTACTATCCATAATTTTTATTACATCTCTTGCTCTATGTTTTACAACTTCTATTGTTCCACCTAATACTTCTGAATTAAATAACACCACTTTCATTTTATCATTTTCTGATTGCTGTTTTTTTGCAATTAATATTTCCAAAGTTATATTTTTAGCCATTTTTATATCCTCCTTATATCATATCTATATATCTAAAATGTGAGAAACTAAAAGGGACTTCTTCCTCTCTCAATGCTTTATTTTCAAATTTTAATGCCATTAATTCACTAATTGTAACACCTGTTAATTCAACTCTTTCTGCCCCATAAGCTGTTGGGTCATCTAGTTTTGCAACTATTTTAAAATCTGGCATATTACCATTTCTTATACCATCAGCCAGTAACTTTCCAATAGTAGAGTCTATCTTATGTAATGTCATAGTTCCCTCACCAGTAAAGCCCATATATCTTTTTGACTTTCCTAGTTCTCCCATAATATCCACATCTTCATATTCTAATGTAACCTTAGCTTCAAAAGATTTAACAGAACCTAATTCTTCTCCATCTAGCCATACAGCACCAAATGAACCTCTTAAAATTTTATTTTTATCCATTTTATTAGCCATCTACCTGTCCTCCTTTTAGAACATATTAATTGTAAACTTAAAGTCCTCAACAGCATTTAATATCTTAATTTTAGCTTTCATAAATACTTTTTTCTTAAATGCAGTCTTTTTAACTTTTTCATCATCCCATTCTTCCACTTCTTTTTTACCTACTCCAAGCCAAGCTAATCTTTGTGCTTCAACATCAACTTCTGAATAGTTATCATATTCTTTATCCAAAATATCCTCTTTCTCTAATTCTTTGAAATAAGCATTAATAGCTGTGAAAAATAGCACTTGATTATCATATTTATTCTTATATTTACCTATCCATTTTTTGAATGTTGAGTAAATATCATCTCTCATTAAGTCCATAGATTCAATTATGATAATGTCTTTCATATCTTCAGTTTCATCTTGTGTAATTTCTTCTAAAGATGTACATGCTCTTGCAACTCTTATATCTCCTTCATCTTTATACAAACAGAAACCACCTTTATCAATAACATCATCTATTTCATCAAATATAGAAACTTCCTTTAAATTCCCACATAAAAAGCTAGTAGCAGATCTAGTCATTGGCAACCCTGCTAACATTCCTAAGATTGTTGGTACATATTGCCAACCTTCAACTTCTCCTCTATTATCTACAAATGTAACCTTGTCATTCATTAAGTTTACTATGCCTTTGTTATCTGGCTTAGTAGCTTTAAATACAACAGCTTTATAAGTCTTACCTGCTTTTCTTACTGACTTTATCCAAGAAACAAGAGTTGCAGTATCTCCATCTTTCCCATCATAAGCTAACCCTAGCCAGTTAATTCTTTCTTGTGCAACTTTTTTTAATGTGTCAGATAATGTTCCATCTTTAACATTGAATACAACCACTTTATTTGGAGTGTATTCAAAGCTATCTTTAATCAATGGTAATACTTCAGCAGAATAATCATCACTTTTTATATCAGTAATATCTTTGTATACCTTTCTATCCCATTGTTTAGTAGATTCTTTTACTATTAATCCAACTATACCTAATTGACTTCTTTTAACAGCTGTAACTGCTAATTGCTTAAAAATAATTTCTATTTTAGGTAATCCCATATATAAACCTCCTATTTCTTATCAAAACGATACTCTAATTCTTCCATCATTTCGCCATCTATATCATTTTCTATCTCTTCCATACTTAAACTATCAAAACTTGCTATTAATACTCCATCTTCAGTTTCTTCAAACTCTATTTCATCAACAGGAATAGCAAAAGTTTCATTTACCCATAATGTACCTAAGAAAGCATTTTCAATTTCATCAGATATTTTTAATCTTTCTTCTCTTCCTTTACCAGGTAAAGTAGTAAAAAAATAAATCCTGATTGTAAAGTTTCTTTCCTTAAAAGTAGTCATAAAAGCACTTGTTTTAAGACCATCCAATTCTATTCTAAAACTCGGTCTATTAAACTTTTCTCCTAAGTCTTTACTATCAATTTCTATTTTAGGAAATGTTTCTTTAAGTTTTACATTAACAGCTTTTAGTATCTGACTTAATTTAATCATTAGAAACCTCCATTTTTAATAACTTCATCTATAAAACCATCTGCTGCTTGTAAAAATTCATCTTGAAACTCTCTCTGTGAATCTTCTAAAATATGTTCTCCTTTTTTAAAACCATGTTCTTTCCCAGTTTTATCTTTTATGATATGCCCATTCTCTATTAAATGTGCATGAGGCATTGAGTTATAAACTCTAACTGTATCTTCTTCACCTTTATATTTATAAACTTTCCCTCTTTTAAAACCTTTCAAATAGTTACCTTTTTTTACTTTTACCTTAGATTTTGCTTTCTTTTTAGCCTTAGCTTTTAACTTATTTCCTTGTTTTTGTAAGAATTTTTTAGCTTCTTTTGGGTATTTTTTAGTAAGTCTTAATACTTCTTTTTCAAGATCTTCTAAATCATTTGTTGAAAAAACTCCCATTTTCACTCCTCTTTTCTTACACAAAAAACTTCTATGAACTGATTATCTTTAAAATCTCTGTTGAAATAAATAACTTCATACTTCAATCCCTCATAAATAAAAAACCAGTCCTTTTTTATTCCAGGAACTGATTTTACCCTAAATATAAATTTGAATTGATGTTGATTTTCTTCTGTTCCAGCTTCTCCATTTTTTACACTAGAATTTAAAGGAACTATTTCACAGTATGCTTTTTTAAATAACTCTGGCTTTTTATCATTTTCTCCAAGTTCATTAGTTGTGTCTATCATGTGATATACATCAATAAAATGTCTTAATCTCTTAGTTATATCATTCAAAGTTATCACCCACTTGCAACTGAGTTAATAAACTTCTAGCTGTATAACTAATGTCTTTACTTTCCTTTTGCTCTCTGTTATCATACCAATCTTGCACAAGTACACAAGCTAGAATTTTAGCTCTTTTAATAAACTTTTCTTTTGTTACTTTTTTATCAAAGTCATTTATTGCATCTCTAAGATAATCTATTGCTGCAATCATTAAAGATTGCAACAATGTATCATCTTCATTGTAATCAATTCTTAGATAATTTTTAGCTTCTTCCAAAGTTAAAATATCTGCCATATTAATCACCTATTAAGCAGTTTCTATTTCAAGATATTTCATTGCTTCTTTATCAACTTTTTTAGCATCAAATCTTTCTATTGCTCTGATATAAGTAGCGTTCTTAGTAAATCCTGCCTCAGTTGATACTGCAAGTTCTAAACCTTCTCTATCAAAGAATGTTATAAACTCTTCCAAATCTCCAACAAATACTGGTGCTTTTGTTCCATTCATTTCTAATTGAACATCAGATAAGATAACTATTTCTCTTCCTTTAAATAGCTTTTTAGTTTCATCTTGTAAGCTATTACCTAAAAGAGGTCTACCTTGTTTATCTTTCACCTTATCCAAAACATCAAAATAAGTTTGGTTCACAAAAACTTTTGCATTTAATGATATTGATGGATCTAATTCTTTATTTAAAGCAGTTGTTATCGCATCATAATCAGTTGCTTGTACTGGTGTTAAAGTTTTTAATATTTCTATTATCTTTTTATTTTCTGTATTAATTGCTTTTTTGATAAATCTTCTTCCAATATAATCAGTTAAATTAGCTTGTTCATCAGCTAATAAAGTATTTGATATTGGGATAATATCTCCATAGTCAGCAACATTATATGTTACTTGTGCAAAATCAACATCTGATTTATTGATTTCATTCAATTCTTCAAATGCTATTAATTCCCCTGTGCTTCCTGTTTCAATAGGCATACTTCCCTTTAATGATGTAACAGGCAAAATATTACAATAGCCTTTCAATGATACTAAATTTCTTCTTAACTCTTTTATTTGTTTAAATTGTTCAGTTGGTACTAAATAACCACCTTTCCCATCTGTTGCTTCTACTTGCCCTGGTGTTCCAGCTGCATTTAAAAATTGTTTTTCTTCTTCTGTTATAGATTTTCCTAATAGAACTCTATTATAAATTCTATTAACACTCATTTCTTCTTTTGTTCCTAATGGTACTTTATCACCTTTATTCATAACTGTTAAAGCCTCCTCTGTTTCTGCTTCTTTTATTTTATTTTCTAATTCTTTTAATCCATTTAATTTAGCATGTGCCTCTTCAATCTTTCCACTGTCCTTTAATGATTTAATTTCATTTCTAAGTGTTTCTAATTCCTTTTTTAATTCTACTGATTTTTTCATAATTAAATACCTCCTGTTAATAATGCAATCTCAATTTCTTTGTTCAATCTATCAAGTCTTGCTTGTTCTTTTTTATTTTTTTCTTCAATACTTTTTTTATTTAATAAACTTTCTGGAATATGTTTAAATTTATTTCTTGTTTCTATACAATTTAAAAATTCTACTTTTTCAGAAGTTTTTATATTAAATACTCCTGGAGCATCTTCCCCAGTAAACCATTTTTCTTCTTTCATAAAATCATATATTTGCTCTCTTGTTATACCTTCAAGAGCTTTTTCCATATAAGCATTAACAAGTCCTTCATCAAGTTTATTTAGAACTTCAATATACTTTTCTAATTCTCCTGCATTTCCTGAAACTCTTCCCCAAGCTCTATGTATCATTAAATACGCATTACTTGGTAAAATAATTTCATCACATCCAAAAGCAATTATAGATGCAGCACTTGCAGCTATCCCATCAATATAAGCTATTGTTTTACTTTTATGGTTTTTTATCATATTAGAAATTGCTATACCTGCATAAATATTCCCTCCAAAACTATTTATGTGAACATGGACCTCTTTATTTTCTGCTTCTTTTAAAGCATCTTTTATATCCAATGGATATATATTAGTATCTTTTATTCCCCATACTTCTTCCAAAAAACCATCATTTTCTGAATCACTTTCTATATCTCCATTGATATAAATTTCAGTAATTTCTATCTGATTTCTTATTTCTAACCACTTATTTTTACTCACTTTTAGCACCTCCTTTTTCATAAGCTATTCCTAATTTTTCTAATGGCACATAACTTCCATTCATTACAATTACATCACCTCCATCTATTGCAGTAAGTCCTGCCTTTTTTCTAGCTTCATTTATTGTGTATATTCCACTTTGAACATACTTGGTTAAACATTCAGCTTGTGTTTTTAGATCCCCTTTTAAAATACTTGCTACATTAAATTCAAAATGTAGCCCTTTTAGTCTTTCACTTTCTGTAAGAAGTTTTAAATTAAACTCCTCTTCATAGAGTGTCAGAATATATAAAAGAGTATCAATATAAAAAGTCAAGTTTTGCATTTCTGAGTTTGCATAGCTTGACTTATCATAATCATTCAAATGATTTGGCTTTACTCCAAAAGCAGCTGCTATTTGTAAAGCCGTATATTTTTTTAATTCAAAAAACTGACTATCAGTTAATTTTAAATCTAATGGAACTATATCCATTCCAGGTGGTAATGGTAATATTCCTGTTGGATTGCTTTCACTGCTAATAAATTCTTCTATCTTTTCTAACATTTTCTTTTGTAATTCTTTGTTTAAATCACCAGTATATCTCAAAATTGCCTTTGAAGTTAAACCTCTATCATATAAATTATTTAAGTATTTTTGGCTTGCTTTTACTCCATTTAATGTTGTAGCCAATGTTTCTCTTACTGACATACCTACAATACCATCTTTACTTAAACCACCTTTTAAATGTAGTATCTCATCTTTTTGAAATAGATATATTTTCCCATCTTTGTTATATTCATAATATAAATCTTCTTTACCACTGAATATTTTTGCATTGTCTATCCATATTCTAACTTTTTGAGGGTGTAAAGGATAAATACCTACTAAATGTCCTCTATTATCATAACTTAGATAAGCATAAGCATTCCCGTGATGGTTTCTCCACATCTCCATTAATGTCATCATAGGTGTTGAAGTCATAAATGGATTTGGTGAAAATTTCAATTTTTGTAATGCCTCATGATTTAATATTTTGTTATTATCATTATCTTTCAAGTGTAAAGATAACTTCCCAACACTTTCAGATAATACTTTTAAGCAAGTAAAATATGTTACTTCTGATAAATCTGAACTTACATTTATTCCAAAAAATTCACCAAAATTCATAGAATTAATTGCTGTTTTCTGCTTTTTTTCCTCTCCTTTATTAAAGAATTTTCTAAATATATTCACTTAATCACCTCCTTTTATTGATAAAATTAAGCCATTCTTCAACAGCTTCATCATTATTTACTGTTTCTTTTTTATTTATTAGCATAATCTTCCAGGCATCTATTATTGCATCAACAGGATCTATTCTATTTTTTTGAGATTGTTTATCAATTTTTATCTCTCCAAAACTATTTGCAACAGTTGTAGCATTAGCAATAGACCATTTTAACAAACTGTTTCTTTTATCATATAAGACTTGAACTGCTTTGACTGATAAAGCAAAGTCTACTGTTGCATCATTTAAACTTTTAGCAGATTGTTTAACTTCTGTTAGATTACAGTCTAAAAAATCTAAATCACTTAGAAAACTTCCAGCATTGTGAGCATCATACCCACACTCTAAAATTTTAATATTATATCTTTCAATTATTTCTTTTAAATGAGTAACGATAAACTTATAATCAGTCTTTATTCCAAATGCTCCAGTAGTTAATGTTAAAAGTCCCTCTCTTACCCATATCCTATATGGAACATCATCAGTTTTTTCATGTTCTGCAAGTCTTAACTCAGGCATAAATGAATGACTATAAATATATATCTGATTGTTTTCTAATGGAAATACTAAGGCTATACTTGTTAAATCTCCACCCTTAGATAAGTCAAAACCTAAATAAGCCTCTTTCCCTTTCATATCTTCAAGTGTCAGATTGCTTTCACATTCTTTGAATTTACTTAAATCTATATATTGTCCATCTTTTGCAGTTACCCACATATTTAATTGCTTTGTTAAGAAGTTAGTTAATTCATCTCCACCCTTCTCTTTTGCATCTATTGCTTTTTGACTGTATAAAGCTATCTTCTTTTTATTTGGTGTAATACCATCTTCTTCAAATAAAAAATAAGGATTAGATTTGAGCCAATTTTTCCAGTCCCATATATCATCATCCTTATCCATTTCACATATAAAAATAAAAAGAGTTTCTTTTTCAACAACTCCCTCTAATATCTTTTCACAAAATTTATAGTGTTCATAACAGAATCCATTTAAGTTAAATCCTGCTGTTGTAATAGCCAATGTTAAAGCATTCTCAACATCAGCTTGACCATCTAGCAACAGTTTATACATCTGATTATTTGGGTGTGCATGTAACTCATCACATATGGCCAGAATATTTCCAAAACCATCCATTGATTTGGTATCTCTACCTATTGACCTTATAACAGTTCCAGTTGCTAAACTCTTTATAGTTCTATCATGTTCTTTTATTTTATAAAGTTCACTTAAATCATTGTCAGACTCTATAAAGTTTCTTATTTCATCCCATACTATGTTAGCTTGGTCTTGCTTTGTTGCAGCACAGAATATCCTATCTTTATTTCCTAACAATGTACTAAACATTGTAGATTCTGCTCCTGATAAGAAACTTTTTCCATTTCTTCTGCCTACTTGCAAATAAGCCTCTCTAAATCTTCTTTCTTTTGTTCTTTTTTTCTTCCAGCCATGTAATGAACCTATTATAAAATCTTGAAAGCCTCTTGTTTTTAAATTAGTTCCATCTTTTAATGTTAAAGTATTTGCAAAATTTATAGCAAATTCTGCCTCTTCAACATCAAATTTATACTCTAATTTCTTATTTTTTAAATCATCTAAATGTCTTTTACATGCTAAATACTCCTTTCTGCCTGCTATTTTTTTACCACTTACAACTAATTTTGCATAGGCTGTTGTCCTATCTTTTATCATATTAGCCTTGCTTTCTTGTTTTTAACAAAGTTATAAATTTATTTTCAGCAGATTCTTCTCTGATTGGTACAACTAATTTTAATCTATCTGTAGTTGCAAGTCCTAATTTTGTTGAGCATTGCATTATTTGTTTTACATATTTTTCCTGGACATTTATTAGAGGATTTATAATTTCAATTTCTCCATTGGCAGTTTCTTTATAGCAAATGGGACCTTCTTTTTGTAATTTCTTACTAACATTTACATAGCTATCATAAGAGTTACAGTAGATGGCTAATATTCCTAAATCTAAATTATCTAAAATATTTACTTTTCCTGCTTCAAAAACAATTCTGTCAAATTCTTCTTTTGCACTTTTTGATAACCAACCAGGAGCAATTAAATTATCTCTATCTATTTTCAATTTTTTCTCTTGTTCTTGCCTAGCTTTTATTTTTTCTTTTCCAATTTTTCCTGAACTTATATCAATAATTTTTCTACTTCTTCCTGCCATATTTTTTCACCTCCATAAACTGAAATTTCATTTCTGGCATTTTCTCCAGAAAAAAGAGGGGAAGCGGTATCAAAGCCAAAGACCAAAAACTTTTTTTGACTCCCCCCTACTTGTAATAATTTTTAATTATATTAAATAAAACTTCTTTCATTTTATTTTTACTTTCTAAATTTTTATTATACTCTGAATGGATATAGCTATGTGTTTTATCACTTATCCATATTAGGTTATTAATGTCTAAGGCTTTATCTCTTGCCTCTTCTAACTCATCTATATGATGTGAGAGAGTACCTTTAACTATGTTATTATTTATAACCAGTTCATATAGATCTAAACCATTAGCTTTTAACTTACATAATGCAGTCATACTCTTCCAAGCCTTACTATGATAAAACTCTGCATTGTCTTTATTTCTGAACTCTCTATCATATACCTTGTGCCTTTTCTTTGTGCAACTGCATACTTCATTTATTCCTATTTTCTTTCCACACTTACCACATATCTTCATTAACATAATTAACCTCTTGAAATAAAAAAAGAGAACCTTTTGAGTTCTCATAATTGTTTTTAAAAGAAAAGTATATCTTGATTTTCCCTTAGAAAAAAACATTCATTTAAACTTTTCATATATTAACATTATACAACATATTAAAAAAATAAAAAAGGACATTTTAGGGACATTTTTATAAAAAAATATTTTTTATTTTTTGTAAAATTTCACTCTCAAATAGATTGCTAGCTATGATATTTACTAACAAATTACGATTTCTTTTAACAGTTCTTTCATCCACATTAAATTTTTCTGCAATTTCCTCTATTTTTAACTTTTCAAAATACATTAATGATATAATTTCTTTATATTTTTCTTTTTCTATTGAGGATAAGCCATAATCTGTAAAGTTAATCAATTCTTTTAAAAGTTCTATTTCTTTTAACCTTTCTTCTTTTATTATTTCTATTTTTTCTAATTCACTAAGATTATTATTACTGGTTGCTTTTATTTCACCAATAGAATACTTTTTCTTAATTTCAATATTATCTAAATTATTTTTTAAATACTCTATTCTATTTTTAAAATGATTATAGTTCTTTAATAATTCAATTGTTTTTTGATATGGTGTTAGCTCCTTCTTTTTAGCACCATCTTTATCTTTCAATATTCCTAATTGCTTTTTAACTTCATTCTGTATTGCTTTTTTCATATCTTCCGTTATCATTATTATATCTCCTCAACTTCTACAATTACACCTTTAAAGGACTTTTGTATTGTCATTATATTGCATTGAACATATTTATAACTATCATTTTGGATAACCCCACACTTTACCAAAGCATCCTCTATTAATTTAAAAATATATCCATGATTAGAAACATCTAAACCACTATTAAAAGCCATTTTAATTGAAACTGGATTTTTAAAAGGTTTCTTCATTCCTATAATACTTCTAACGAGTAATCTTATATTATTTTTATCTTTTCTTCTTACTGTCCAATGAACTCCTGCATATATTTTATTTAAACTCCAATTTTTACCATCTATTTCTAATGGTATTTTAAATATTTTTTTCATAATAAGCTCCTATATATTTTCCTTTAATACTCTATCAATAATAGTCTTTATCTCTAAAAGACATTTATAACCAGTCTCCAAAGTTTCAAATTCTATAAGTTCATAATCATCAAAACATATATCTAAATTATACTTTTTTCCTTCAAGATAATCTTCCATCATTGCTTTAGAATCCCAACTGTAAAAATCATGAAACATAAAATGGATTTTAATATTATCAATTTGAATTTTTGTATTCCCATAAATTTTATCCTCATCTTGATAAAAATCTTCAAATTTTATATCATATTTATTTAATTTTTTAATTTCTTTAAAAATCTTTTTAAAATTTTTTCTATTTCCTATTTTTTCATATTCTTTTACTTCTTTTGAATATGTTTCTAAAATATGCTCTATTTCTTTTTCTTTTCTTTGTTCAATATTCATTATTACCTCTTTAATTCAATAATATTCAATATTATAATTTTCTCTGATTTATCTAAATTGTTTATTTTAATAATATACTTCTTTATATCTTCAATTACTCCAACAGTTAAATCAAGGCTATTAACCTTTATACAAATATTTCCTGTATAACATTGAAAAGCATATACTACAAAATACACTGATTTTTTATATTTTAATTTAACCCAAGTTTTATCTACAATAATTGATACTATAAAGCTAATCAATATAATTTTCCACATCTCCATATCTCCATATTATCTCTCTATCTTATTTCTTATATTTTCCATTTCTATAAGCATTTAATTTTTCTATATGTTTATTAAAATCAGTATCTGATACTTTACCTAATAAAAGTAAATTCACAGTTGCAGTTAATAAGTCTAATGCTTCTGAAATAAAGTTATCTCTGTCTTTTATATACCTAAAATCATCATTTTTTATCTCTACTTCATTTAATAATTCTTGGTACTCCTCTTTCACTTTATTAAGTTGAGCTATTGGACTTGCATAAGCTAATGCTTTATAGTTTTTGAGTTTATTTAAATTAATCTTTTCTTTATCCTTACCATGTTCCCAGATATGAGTTTCTAAAATTGTACTGACCCCATAAAAACTTTTTAAACCATTTATAAAATCCTGAACAACTTCCTCTTGCTGCTCATCATTTAAAACTTCAATAGCTTTATAATACATATTTCTAGTTTCTTCTGTACCATTTAACATATATTTTATTTCTATATCATATCTAATCATTTGTTTTCTCCTCTACTGAAAATATATCACTATAAAAACTTTTACCTACTTCATATTTATTAAGGTCAATATATCCATTTTCAGCAAAATTGAATATTAATTCATCTCTAAAATTAATTCCCCATTTTTTAGTTATAATTTCTTCACTATTTTTTACTATAATTAATGGATAATTGCAGTAATGATTTACATCATTATATTTATAACATTTTTTATGGATATTCTTTTTATATATATCCCACAATTCATCTTTTGATAATCTTTTCATTGATTCTACTCATCTCCTTATAATTTCATTCATCATCTTCTCCAAAAAGCTCATTATATCTACTTTTAGCAGATGATAATTTTCTTTTATAGAAATCTATCATATTTTTATCATCTGTTTTTTCATATTCTTCTACATAACTTTCCCAATGTTTTATTTCATCTTTTAGAGATTTTTCAAATTGTTCAATAGTGTCATATTCCTCAGTATTATTTTCATCTCCTACTACCTCTCCTCCAACACTATAAGTTGTAAAAGTATTTTCTTCTATGCAATCTCTGCAATATATCTGATTATCTCCTGCTATAATAAATTCTTCCTCTTTTTCAATTTCTTTTTCACAATGTGAACAATATATCTTTGCCATTAATCCCACTCCTTTTATTTATTTTTTCCATTTCTTTTCTTTTTCTTTGGTAAACATCTTACTAATTTCCATATTGCATTGTGTTTATATTTATAACTAAATCCTTTTTCATGATGTATATTACATTTACTTTTTGCTATAATTAAAACTCCTTCCTCTAACCTATGATAAAGTTTAAATTTTTTATGAAAGTAATTATAATTTCCTTGATAATCAGTTACTTTGGTTTCAGAATAAGTTAAAGCTCTTTTTAATATCCTATTTGCTAGCCTTTTTAACTTTATTTTTTTATTAATCATCTGCCTCAAACCTCTTTTATTTTTTTTGATTTTCTATAATATCTTTCAATTTTTTAATTTCCCTATCTTTATCCTCCAAAAGTGAGTTTTGTTTTAAATTTATAAAATTTAAACTTTGGATTTTATTATTTACATTTACCAAGCTTTTTCCCATATTCTTAAAGCTAATTATATTTATATTTGCTATCCCATTTATTGAATCATGATAACCAATATAATACTTTGTTACTTGATAATTATTTCTGCTATAAGCCTTGTAAATCTTAGGAAATTCAAAAGTTAAAAACTTATCTAGTTCATCAGCAGACATTGTGCATACTTTTTGCCAACCATCTAAGGCATCTATAACTGCATGTATGCCTTTATCTTCAAATTCTACTGAATTATAATAGCCATATCTAACAATAGCATTTTTCATAATTTGCCTTGCTAAAACTATCCTGTCATCTAACTCATTTTCTGTTGTGTGTGTTGCATATTGTATAATCTCTGCAACTTGTGGGAAATTTTTATATACTCTATTTCTAATCATAGAAATAAAAGCTCCATTGAGTTGCTCAACTGTTAAATGTGACAGAGCTAAATAGTATATATTCGTCTTTTCTTTTGTCATTTCTCCAGTTGGGAAATAGTCTAAAAATGGTTTAAATGCAACATTAAATTCTTGGTTAGTCATTATAATCCATACCTCGCTTTCATTTGTTCTAAATAATCATCATCAACTTTTAGTTGGCTTGTATCTTTTTGCTCTGCTTGTTTTCCATAGTTATTATTAGCCTTAGATTGTTTGTATTTTGCTATCCACTCAGGTTCTAATCCTTGCCATTCCTTTTCCATAGCAATGTTAATAGCTTCATCTAAACTAAACCAATCAGGAAAATCTTTTAAAATCTTTTTCATAGGAACTATGGTTTTAAGTGGTTTTTTGATATTCTTACGATATTCAACATACTTAAATAAGAGTTCTTTATATTCAGCATCTCTATCAAGATTATTTATAAACTCCTGGA
>ERZ773055.357-NODE-357-length-29679-cov-9.231198_pt1 | contig 29679 bp, 38 predicted proteins | sample MGYA00580515_ERZ773055 | MGnify/ENA primary metagenome ERZ773055 (study PRJEB29015, sample SAMEA2737993) | human oral metagenome | biome: human oral; feature: human-associated habitat; material: dental | place: China | collected 2064 ...
CCGCCTTGCCCGCCGCCGTCTGCCCAAACAAAAAGGACAAGCCGCCAAGATGATTCTTGGGCTTGTCCCGCGAACGGAAGAGTTTGCTGAATAGGTTCATGGAAACCTCCATTTCCAAAACGGTATGAAAAAATCTCGCCACAGAAGATGATGAGAGCAAGAGCACCGCCCTTTCGAGCGGTGCTCCGTAGTTTCAGCTTAGAAGATTTCGATGCAGGAAAGCTCCATGCTGTTGATGTCGGCTGTGAATTTCGCGCCCCGCGCAATCTCGTCGGCGGCTTTCAAAAGCTCCTCCGGCGTGGGATTTCCACCCATCTGGCAAATGCTGGCATTGGCTTTGATGTCTCGGAAAACCTTGCGGGCTTCCCAATCCGTCTTCTCGTAATCCGTTTCTTTGCGAATCTCGATGCGGATGCAGGTGTCGCGGTCGCTCGCGTTTGCCCAGCCCATCGTGTTTTCCTGCATCGTGAATCCGTACTCGGCGCCCTTGCTCTCGATGATCTCGGCAATTTCCTTCTTCGTCATTTTCTTTTCCTCCGTTTCTTGTTTCTTCAGTTTTCCCTTTCGGCATGTGTATATTCCCGTACTATCCGAGAAATAGCAAGGCCATATGTGTGTATACAATCGCTCTAAAACACCAAAATCCCCCGCTCATCATACACCGACGCAGATGCATCGTTGCCACAGCGAATCGCACGATCCAGTGCCATAATCAGCGCAATGACACCGTCGATTCTTTCCGTGGACTTCTCCTTATCCGCCTTGATGTTCCCCGCAGGATCGGTGCGAATGAAGATATTGTCTGCCATCCAGCGCATGACGGGATGCCCGCCGTGCGCTATTTTCTTTTCCAGAGTCAATTTCATCAGTTCCTTCGTCGGCGGACTCATATCCTTGAAGCCCTGACCGAAGGGAACAACGGTGAATCCCATTCCTTCGAGGTTCTGCACCATCTGCACCGCTCCCCAGCGGTCAAAGGCGATCTCGCGGATGTTGTACTTCTCGCCAAGTTTCTTGATGAACGTCTCGATGAATCCGTAGTGAACCACATTCCCTTCGGTGGTCATAAGAAAGCCCTGCTTCTGCCACACATCGTAAGGCACATGGTCGCGGCGCACGCGAAGTTCCAAATTTTCCTCTGGAATCCAGAAATATGGAAGCACAGCAAACGGCTCATCTTCATCCGTCGGAGGAAATACGAGCACAAATGCCGTGACATCGGTTGTCGACGAGAGGTCAAGACCGCCGTAGCAGACGCGCCCCTTCAATTCTTCCGCATCCACAGGTGCGGCGCACGCATCCCATTTGTCCATTGGCATCCAACGCACGGACTGCTTCACCCACTGGTTCAGACGAAGCTGTCGGAAGCTGTTCTCCTCGGCGGGATTCTGCCGTGCGGAGTCGCAGGCCGCCTGCACCTTATCGATGCCGACCGTGATGCCGAGTGACGGATTCGACCGCTTCCATACCTCGGGATCTGTCCAGTCCTCATCCTCCTTCGCTCCGTAGATCACGGGGTAGAAGGTCTGGTCGATTTTTCGTCCCTCTAAGATGTCCTTCGCTTTCTGATGCGTCTCGTAACAGATGGACTGTGTATCTGTCCCCGCCGTCGTGATCAAGAAATAGAGCGGCTGCATACGTGCATCGCCCGAGCCTTTCGTCATAACGTCAAAGAGCTTGCGATTCGGCTGCGTGTGAAGTTCGTCAAACACGACACCGTGGATGTTAAATCCGTGCTTCGAGTAAGCTTCCGCTGAGAGCACCTGATAGAAGCTATTCGTCGGCAGATACACCATGCGCTTCTGAGAGGCGAGAATCTTCACCCTCTTGCCGAGTGCGGGGCACATGCGCACCATGTCGGCGGCGACCTCGAAGACGATGCTTGCCTGCTGACGGTCGGCGGCACAACCATACACCTCGGCACGCTCCTCCCCATCGCCGCAGCAGAGAAGAAGCGCCACGGCGGCGGCCAGCTCGCTCTTCCCGTTCTTCTTCCCAATTTCGATATACGCCGTGTTGAACTGTCGATAGCCATTCGGCTTCAAGATGCCAAAGAGGTCACGGATGATGCGCTCCTGCCAGTCGATGAGTTCGAACGGCTTGCCTGCCCACGTTCCCTTCGTATGGCACAGGCACTCGATGAAGCCCACAGCGTAGTCTGCAGCGTCCTTATCATACCTAGAATCCCGTGCCATAAACTTTGTCGGCTTGTAGTCCGTCAGTTTTCGCAATTCATCACCCCCAACGCAAAAGGAGATGCCCGAAAGCATCTCCTCAAACTGTATTTTCGTCTCAGCTTTTCGCCTTGCGCCCCCACTCCCATGTGTATCCGTAGGCTTCTTCGAGAATCTTCCTGTCGAAGCCGAAGCGGCAGTAGGCTCTGTGGAGAATGTCGAAGTACTCCATGGAGGGAATGCCGAGCTTTCTCTCCTCGTGCATGATGTATGCCATGCCGCGCGTCGTGCCGCAAACTTCGCCATCTACGTCGGTTTTCACGACTTGAATCGTGCGTTTGTAGTAGAACGTCGGAAATCCCTCGTAGCGGTCAAGCCGCTCCTCGTCCGTCGCCGTGATGCGCCAGAGCAGGATCGGCACGCTCTGCCCTTTCTCGCGCTCGATGGTCGCATAGGCTCCCGTCTTGCTTCCCTTGAACATCAGCTGCCAACCTTCCAAGCGTCCCGTGCCTAAAAGCTCTGCGTCCGGGCAGCGGCTCTGCATCTGCTCCAAGTCCATGTTGGAGCCGTAGGCGATGTACATCTTCGTTTTCATTTTCCTCATCCTTTCCGCTTCCGAAGGAACATCCCTTCTACTGCCCAAAGCCCGCCTGTTGGCGGGCGGGGCTGGCTTCGGTGCTTATGCCGAAGGGGTGCTCCTGCCGAAGCGGAAAGCGGTGTCGCCTGCAAGGTTCTTCGTGAGGATGTCCCTTGCCGTGGCAAATTCCCAGCCGATGAAACCGAGGCGCATCAGCCATGTCCGCATCGCGAATTTCGGGTTTTCCCTCTGCGGTTCTTTGGGGCTTGCGGTCTTGAGGTTTTTCGCCGCTTCGGAAAGGGCGAGGCAAAGCTGGATATAGCTCTTGAGTTCGCCTGCGTGGAGGCCGCCCCGGCGCTCTGCCGTGGGGTTCGCGAATTGGAAGAGGCGGAATTCGATGGTGCCTTTGGTGAAGGTCGCGTGGAGGTTCAGGCAATGGTATCTTGAGCCGTTGTAGTGCTGCTCTCTGCCGCTTGCGGCGCTGTTTCCTTCGTACCAGATGTCCGCGAGCTTTTTCATCGTCTGCGGCTTTTCTTTGTTGAGGCGGTCGAGGAAGGTGCGGTTCACCGTGCGGCAATATCGTCCGAGGCGGCTGCGGTCGATGCGCATCGCGGCGATCAGGAGGCTTTCGTGGCTTGCCATCAGGTTGGCGAGGTTTCGGAGTGTCTGCGCCGTGTGCTCGCCCTTGCCGATGTGGATGTGCACGCCGCACATGTGGGCGGGGTTGCTCTTCGCTCCCGCGTGGCGCAGTCTCCGCAGAAGTTCCTGCAGGCGCTCGATGTCCTCGTAGTGCAGGATGGGCGTGACCAGTTCGGTCTGCTCGGCGCTACTTCCGGCTTCGATGCTGACGTCGCGCTGGAATTTCCACTCGCGTCCCTGGTCGTCCCATGCGCTCCAAGTGCAGTAGCCGTTGCGGTGTGCCGTGTCTTTGAAGTCTCCCGTGCCGAAGAAGTCTGCCGCGATTCCCGCTGCGTCTCTGCGGCTGATGCCGTACATCTCGACCTCCACGCCGATGGTCTGCTTCTTCATGTTCTCGATCCGCCTTGCCGTCGCTGCCTTCATTTTTTAAATCCCCTTTCTTTGCTTGCCCTGTTTTCTTTTTTCATGTACATATATGCCTCTGAAAGACACATATAGCAAGCGAATACTCGTGTATACTTGGGGATTTTTCGGGTGATTTTCAGTGTATCTTCCGTAACGAGAAGCAGCCCCGCAGGGCTGTTTCTCCGCTCTCTAGCTTTAGATGTGCGCCATGCACCAAGCCATCGCGTGGCCGCCGTCCTCGAAAAGCTCAGCGGCAGCTTCGACAAGGTTCAGGCGGCATTCGATGTCCGCGAATCCCGTCTCTTCCGGCGTTTCGACCATCTCGTAGATCGCGGCGTGGAAGCCCCGGCACTCTCTGCCGACCGCCAAGATTTGCTCGCCGTAGCGCAGGATCGCGCCGCTCGTCCCGTACCGCATTTCTTCGAGCTTCTCCATCGTGCTTTCTTTCGGCCATCTTGCTTCTGCGTTTTTCATTTTCTTTTCCTCGCTTTCTTTGCTGCATTGGTTTCTTCGTTCATGTGTATATATGCCTCTAAACGCAGAATATAGCAAGCACATACCTGTGTATACTTGAGGCGTTTTATGGTTCATTTTTTCGTGATCAAAGGCGGCTTAAAAATTCGTGATCAACTGGCTCACTTCGGGTACATTCGCCGAAGCGCGGCAATCTGCTCTCTACTCGGAAACTTCACAGTTTGCCGCCTCCTTCCGATGCCCGCATTTGAAGGCACTGCTGCCCGTGAGGTTCTGCAGTAAAATCTTGCGGCTCGTCTTGTAATCATCGCCGATCATGCCAAGGCGCAGGAGGAAGCAGCGGAAGGCGTACTTCTCGTTCTCCACAGGCCTCTCCTTTGCCACAGCACGCTTCTGTTTCTGCGCCATTTCGCAGAGCTTGCTGATAAACTCCGTATAGGCTCGTGCTGTATCTTCGGAAATCTCTCCATGGAACCATGCGAAAGTGATGCGGTCATCGGTCAGCGTGTACGCCGCTTTCTCGATGACGAACGCTTTTTGAATCAGATGACCTTTGCTGGCAAGGAGCGCGTCCAGATTCTTCCGTCCCGTTTCGGTGAGGAATGTGCGCGGTATGCTGATGGTGAGGCTGTCCTCGTCGTCGGTCGTTGCCTCTTCCTTGGCTTCTGCCTTCGGCATCTCGGTTTCATCTTCTTCCGCAGCAAAGCCCGCTTCCCGAAGCGCCGTGCGCACGCACTCGACTTCCCCTTCATCGGCTTCATCGCCGAAGCACATGCTTCCATCTCGCGTGATCTCGAATGCTCCCACCTTGTAGGCAAACGTCGGCGCTCCGCAGTAGATGGGCTGCACGCCGAGCGTCCTGCCGACGATCTCGACCATCTTCTTCCTCTGCTCCTTCGTGATGCTGTAATGAATCTTCATGGTGCAATCCTCCCTTGAAATGGTTTCACTTACATCTATCACTCAAAAGCAGAAATATAGCAAGGTTTTTATACCCGATTTGTGGTATTTTGCGCCGCCGTCATACGGTCGAGCATGTTGCCCGCAAACCAGAGCGCCGCCTGCACCACACCCGGCAGGAACACGCAGTCGCGGAAGCGGCACCAGCCCGTTTCCTTCTCGGCGCTTTCTTTCAGAGCGGCGATATAGGCGACCGCGATTTCCTTCGCAGCGGGAAGCCCCTTCTCCTTGAGCCAGAGCACTGCCGCCTCCTTCGCTTCCTTTCGCACGAAGTCCACGGCATGAACCTTCATCTCGCTTTGCAGCATTTTCCAATCCACCATCTAAAAAACCTCCTGTTCGTAGTCCGTCACGCCGCGTGCGATGGCACGGGCAAAATCGTCTTGCTTCTCACGAAGAAGCTGTGCATCCTGTTCGTTGTCGATAAAGGCAAGCTCCACCAAGACCGCTGTCGCGCCCGTGTTGTTCAGAACGTACAGTCCGTTGATGCCGGGCTTCGCCCCCTTGCTGCCGCGATCTGCCGTACCGAGCGCATCGACGATCTGATGGCGGATGCAGTCGGCAAGCATTTCTCCGTATGCGCTTCGGTGGTAATACCACACCTCTGTTCCTCGCGCATTCCCGTTGCAGGCATTGCAGTGGATGGAGATGAAAAGGTCGGCTTCGCTCTCGTTGGAGACATCGACGACTTCTTCCAAGCTGTCCGACTGAAGATTTCCCGCGACCTCCACTCCTGCATCCGTGAGATATTGCTCTACAAGTTCGGCTACACTCTTCGCCACATCGCACTCCCTAAGCCCCCAGCCGCAGGCTCCCGGGTCGGGATTTCCGTTTGGCGCATGGCCTGCATTTAGAAAAACTTTCATTGTGCTTCCTCCTTCAGCATTACGCCGCTTTCTTCACAAAAGCAATAAACGATTCGCAGATGGATAAATCCACGAATCGTTTACATCGGTTGATGACATCTTCTTCTATCCACTGAGGAATTTCTTCTACCTCGTCATATCTTCCGTAATCCCCGAACATACAGGCCATTCCCACATTCCGAGCCTGTACAGCTTCTTCAAAGGTTTGATAATAGCCAAGGTGTATATCATGCTGACAAATCTTGATTCTCGCACGATATTTTCCGCGAGACTTATAGAAGCTGACACCTGTTACCCCGGATGTGTTGTTCCTCTGCCGTGGTTGGTTGCACTGATTCTGCTGATGCGTACAAATTCTGAGATTGCATAGGCGATTGTCCAACGTGTCCAGATTGATATGATCGACTTCGTAGCCCTTGGGGGCATCCACCAGATGACGATGCAGCTGTTTTCTGTGTCTGTCCATCACGTAAAGGATTTTTCCCGTCAAATCACGGTAATTGCGATAAAAGCTGATTCCGGCGATCTTGTCCAAGGATGAGGTGTCCACCATAAAAACGATACCGTCAGGAAGATGCCCGTAGGCAATGCTCCCGTCCTCGGAAAACGTATATCTCACATTGCACACGTCCTCATCTCCCTTTCTTCCGCCCTTTTTGAACGTCATTTATCGTACTATCCTTCATGTCAAGCTCCTCTGCTGTGGGGATATATACCTCGGAGCAGGGGAGCTTTTGCCCATCACGGATGATAGACACATCCTCCGTATTTCCGCGATATGCCACGAAACGGCGCACAATCGCCGAGGCGTAAGCAGGATCAAGTTCCATCAGATATGCCGTGCGATCCATCTGCTCCGCTGCCATCAGGGTCGATCCGCTGCCGCCGAACAAATCCAAGACGATGCTGTTGACCAGCGAGGAGTTTTTCATGGGGTATGCAATGAGCGGAAGCGGTTTCGTTGTCGGGTGCAGTTTCGACTTGCTCGGTCGGTCAAATTCCCAAACGGTGGTCTGCTTTCTGTCGCCGTAGAATTTGTGCTTTACGGTGTCCTTGAATGCGTAGATGACAGGCTCATGGCGCATTTGATAATCAAAACGCCCCAAAACAAGGGACTGCTTTACCCAGATACAGGTCGTTGAGTAGTGAAATCCGGCAGCAACAACGGCATTGTAGAAATTGACTTTTTCCGCATCCGAGTGAAAAATGTAAATGGCAGCTCCGTCCGCGAGATTCTCATAGGCGTTTTTGAATGCCGAAAGCAGGAACTGATAGAACTCCTCGCCCTTTAGGTTGTCATTCAGTATTTTCATGCCTGTGCCGCCTGTATAGTTACACGCATACGGCGGGTCGGTAATGCACACATTCGCTTTTTTGCCATCCATGAGCAGTTTTACATCCTCGGGTTTTGTGGAGTCGGCACAAAGGAGACGATGCTTGCCCAAAAGCCACAAATCACCAGCTTTTACGAAAGGCTTCGCCTGCAGGGCGGCATCCACGTCGAAGTCATCTTCTTGTGTCTCGTCGTCTGCCGAGAGCAAGTCGGCAATCTCGGCTTCGTCGAAGCCCGTGAGAGATACATCGAAGTCCATGCCCTGCAAGGCTTCCATCTCAACGCGCAGCATCTCCTCGTCCCAGCCCGCATCGAGTGCGAATCGGTTGTCCGCTAGGATGTACGCTTTCTTCTGCGCCTCCGTAAGATAATCCACGAAAACGCAGGGAACTTGGTCGATATGCTCCTCCTTCGCGGCGAGGATTCTGCCATGTCCCGCTATAACGTTGAACTCCCGGTCAATGATGACGGGATTGATGAAGCCGAACTCGCGCAGGCTACCGCGCAGCTTGTTGATCTGCTCCGCCGAATGTGTCCGTGCATTGTTGGCGTACGGCACGAGTTTGTCGATGGGGACAAGCTGCATTTCGGATGTAGTTTTTCCCAAGGTTTACACCTCCTGCAATAAAAAAAGCGACCTGCGTCGCCAACTGTATGTTGTTAAACCACTTATCGGCTAATTTCCCGCTCATCCTCTCCTTGAACGAAGAAGCCGCTCCATTAAGTCGTCTTGCGGCGAAACGCCTTTGTATTCCATTGAACAGTTATCACGGACGATGGCGAATATCTCGCTCCACAGTCGATTGGTCTGCTTCATGTAGTTTTGGCTCATGGCGACATAAGGCGATTGTATGGGCTGCGAGCTGATTGGATGCTTGCCCAGATAGCCATATTTGCTGACAGCTTCCTCGCAGTGAATCCAGCGAGCCGCGCTCACGGCATATCGCTCCAAAAGAGCAGGAGAGACCAATTCCGCGCATCCGCGCCGCTCCAGCCATTTCCACGCTTCTTTGTAAAGTTCACTCGCCGAAAGTGTTGAGCCGTCACGCTGAGCAGCCGACAGGAATTCCTTGGGAGGCGGCATTTCCACGCCCTCCGGCTCCGTGGCGATTTTCTCAAAATCCAACACCTTCAGCTTGCGCTTGCCGGGATTGCCCTCAGTCACTTTTTCTGCCAAGGATTTTCTCGGTCTTCCTCCCGTGCCGGGCTGTGGTCCTCTAAGCCCCATACTTTCGCCTCCTTAAAACTTTTCAAAACTTTTTGAGCATAAGTTTTAGCGTTTTGGGCTGTTTCATTGAGCATTTCCAGTGGCTGTCAGCCCCCGCTATGCCTAGCTCCCCGCCCAAAATCATGCCGACAAAGCCTGTCTCTCTAACTGCCCGAAAAGTTATGCGAATTTTTCTGTCAAGCCCATCGCCGGTCCAGCAATGGCGCGGCTTTGGAGATTTTACCTCCCCCGGGGGCTAGCAGTCGCCTCTGCTTCGATGGTGAATCTTTTCGTGACACGACACGCAGAGCGACATGAGATTGCTCTCGTCATGCGTGCCGCCATCGTCGAGCGGCTTGATGTGATGCACGAGCGTCGCCGCCACAAAGCGTCCGTGCGCTCTGCACATCTCGCACAGAGGCTCTCGTGCCAGATGACGGTCGCGAATCCTGCGCCACACACTGCCGTATCGCTCGTGTTGTCTGTAGCCGCGAGTGAATCGTTCGTAGTGCCGCTGCATCGGCTTCTCATGCTTCTCGCAGTAACCGCTCTTGCTGTCCGTCAAGTTGGGACAGCCGCCGTAGCGGCACGGACGTTTCGGTTTCCTCGGCATCGCTTCACCTCTCTTGGGGCATGAAAAAACCTCCGCAGGGATTGCTCCCCTTGGAGGTGGTACAAGTATACTTTTCATAACACCATTTTACCACGTCAACATTTGAACGCAAGAGAATTATAGTGAAGTCTTTTTGCGTGATTTCAAAACAGAGCAAAGTTCATCTCCCTGCGAGAATCTCATCCACGGCAACGAGGGCTTTGGAATGGAGAATATGAACCCAGCGGGAAGTGTAGTGCATCTCGCTCGCTATCTCGTCCCATGACATAAAGCTGAGATACCGAAGCTCCAACAGCATGAGCGCGTTGGTGTTTTGCACCTTGCTGATAGTCGCCATAACCTCGCGCTTCAAATCCACCAAATGGTCGATATCATCGTTGATCTCATTTTCCAAGTCGATAATCTTGTCGATGGTGTCTGCCAAGCGGTGGACATTCCTCGTGCCGCTGACAGGCTCCGCTCCCAATGTAGACGTGGCTCTGGTGGCAAGATCGCGCAGGGATTGTACCTGACGCAGCTTGCTGTTGACCCGCTGGTCAATACGGTATGCTTGGCTTAGATACTCTTTCGCTGTCACACAAATTCCCCCTCGAACTGTTTAAGCAGCCATTCTCCATCTATGCTCGTCAGCTGTCCAAACCATGCAGAACGGAAGAACCGCTCCGTTTCCCTGCGCATCTTGAGCGCCATGACATCTTCTGCATCCTTCGCGAGTTTCGCCCTCGCTCTCCGATAGTCCGTCACCGCCTGTTCGATGATAGCATTTGCCAGATTCTCGTATGCCCGTATCATCTGCCCTTCACCTCCGCTTTGACCGCTTCAATCAGAGCCGTCTGCATCTTATCCTTCTTCTTCAAGGCACGAAGGATTCTTTCGTCAATCGTGCCCTCGGCGATGATGTGCTGCACCACCACCGTCTTGGCGGTCTGTCCCTGCCGATAGAGTCTCGCCACGGTCTGCTGGTAAAGCTCCAGACTCCATGTGATGCCGAACCAGACCAAGGTTGAACCTCCACTCTGTAGGTTCAGCCCGTGACCTGCACTGGCAGGATGGATCAGAGCAACGGGGATTTCTCCGCGATTCCAGCGGGCAATTTCCTCATCCGTATCCAGTCGGACACAAGGCACACGCTTTTCGATGCGCTCTGCATCATGCTTGAACCAATACGCCACGAGAAGCGGCTTGCCATTCATGCTCTCGACAATGTCCTCCAAGGCGTCGAGCTTGCGGTCGTGGATGTGCAGAACAGCCTCATCGTCCGTGTAGACTGCACCGTTCGCCATCTGGGAGAGCTTGCCCGACAAGACTCCGGCATTTGCCGCCGTCACCTCATCGCCCTTCATCTGCAAGACCAACTGCTCGCACATCTCGGTGTATATCTTTCTCTCGGCATTGCTCATCGACACCGTGTATTCGCTCTCAATCAGCTCCGGCATCCTCAGATGATCGGCGGCTTTCATCGAGATGGTGATGTCGGAGATTTTCTCGTAAATCCGCTCCTCGGCTCCGGGCAGGGGAACGTAGGAGAACACCACCTGCCCGTTGCGCTTATCCGGCTTGAAGTAATCTTGCCGATACTTCGTGATGAATCGTCCTAGGCGCTTTCCCATATCCAATACCTTGAATTCCGCGAACAAGTCCATCAAGCCGTTGCCGGACGGCGTACCCGTCAGACCGATGGCACGGCTGGCGAGAGGGCGAACCTTCATAAGCGCCTTGAATCGCTTGCTGCTCCAATTCTTGAAAGACGATAACTCGTCAATCACGATGGCATCATAAGTGAAGTCGGTTTTCTCCACGAGCCACGGCACGTTCTCACGGTTGATGATGTAGAGAGAGGCTTGCCGCCGAAGTGCCGCCAACCGTTCTTTCTCCGTACCGACCGCAACAGAGTAGCGAATATGGTTCAGATGCTCCCACTTGTCGATTTCCTGCGGCCATGTGTTTCTTGCCACTCGAAGCGGAGCGATGACGAGGACGCGGGAAATCTCGAAGCTGTCGAAGAGCAGGTTGTTGAGCGCCGTCAGCGTAATCGCCGTCTTTCCTCAACCCAAGCCCATATCCAAGAGTACGGCGGCAGTCGGGTGGCTTTCGATAAAGTCGATGGCGTACTGCTGGTAATCATGCGATATGAACTTCACAGGGCATCACCTCCAATCTCATCTGAATTCATTACCGAAACACTTCCTGCAGCACATCCACATGATAGGTGTTCACCATGCCGTATTTGGCATCGTATTCTTTGCCGATGTGGTAGCCCTGCTTTCTGGACATCGCGGCTGCCTTGCGCCCAAGCCCTGCGGCAACATCCCGACTCACTCCACGGATTCCCATGAGATTGGCGTAGCCGATAATGGTGTAGTGACGCTGGTCGATGGTCATCTGCCTCGACTCCACCTCAAGAAGCCGCTCATCCACCTTGTCGATCCGGGCATTTGCCGCCTTGATCGCCCTTGCCTGCTCTACCATCCGCTGTGCGCTGCAGAGGAGGAATTCCTCCGGCGTCATGTTCTTCATAGGGTTGAAGTGGCTTTCTTCCAATTCGTCAAAAAAATCCCACGCCCGCTCCGTTCCCAGCATCTTGCTGTGGCGAGCCGCCCCTCTCTTCGTCCAAAGAATCAGAGCTGGTGCGCGGCTCCCGACAACTGACTCGATATTTTCTAGTGAGTCCTTGAAAGCCTTGAGAGCAGCACCTTCAAGTTTGAAGTAATGCTTCCCCTCAACGAATCGCTCCCTGTTGTTCTTAAAATTCTGCTGGATATGAATTGCCTTGCATCCATACGCCTCGGCAAGCTGCTCCGTGGTCATGACACGGATGCTGTTGTGTTCCAAAATCGTAAGTTCATTCATGGTCGATTTCCTCCAATATGCTGTCAATCTGATTTATCTCGTCAATCACATACACCTTGAATCCCAGCCGCCGAAGCAATCTGTGCCTCGCCAGCTGCAAAGCTCTCGGCTTTTTCCCCGGTGCTTTTAGTTCCACAAAGCCCATCCTGCCGCCGGGCAGAAGCACCAGTCGGTCGGGCATTCCATCAAATCCCGGCGAGGTGAATTTTGGAGCGATGCCTCCCATCGCTCTGGTTCTTGCTGCAAGTTCCTTTTCGATTTTCCTCTCACGCATATCATCACCTCATTTTTGTCCTTTTTGTCACGCTCCGAATTTTCAGTTGCGACAAAACTCCTGTTGCCTTGAATCCATATATTTCAAGGGGTTAGTGATTTTTGTCCTTTTTGTCCTTTTTGTCCCGCAGTTCCGTAAATCGGTATTTATGTACCAAAATGGAGTATAATAATAAATATCTTTTTTTGACTGTCTGCGTTTTGTGACAAAACGGACAAAAATCATATTTGCTTCCAAGCCCTTGATACGCAAGGATTCCCGACCACCATTTTTGTCCCGGCACTATGTGACATTAACTGTGACAAAAGGACAAAAATCCTTAATTTGAGGATTTACGAGATATTTGGGCATGGGAGGCCGTCCTTTGCCGCCGCTCGATGGCACTTCGACGGATGCAATGTAGCCGTAGTCATCAAGGAAATCCAGCACGGGCTGTATCTCCTCGATTCGCTTGAATGTCCTGCAATACCGCATGGCAGTCCTGCGATTAAATTCAATCAGATTATTCTCCACAATCATTTTTAGGATTTTCTTTGCACTTTGGAACATAGCGTTCTCCGGCAGAACATGGAAGATGGCTTGGGCATGGTTCAGAAAATATCTGCCCAGCTTGATGGCATTTTCCATCGTCTGCCTGTCCACCACGAGAGGCGCTGCATCTTCAAGAATAAAATCGTGGTCACGATATACGCTTGCCCGGCAGAGAAGTCCCGCAATACGCAGAACATTGCCCGCCAGTTTGCCGCACCAATCGGCAATTTCTGCATATTCCTTCACCAGTTTCGGCTCCAATTCTTGAGAAAATTCTTCCATAAGCCTGTCCGCCTCCGAGGACAGGGTGATGACCTCGGGCTTTGGCAGATACTCGTCCTCCAACATGTTGAAGATGCACCGCTCGTATGCGGCATAAACGCCATCGGGAACAGGACGACTCCTGTATTTTCTGCCGCCTACGGCGGAGGCCGGCATCGAGTAAAGGAATCTCGCCGTAAGCCCGCGCCCACGGAAGGTTTCGTTGGACAGCACCTTGGAGATTACATTGGGCTGTGCCATCAAAAGCACTGTCAATGTGGGGTGCAGAATATTTTCACTGTCCCTGCCGATGCGATCTACACGGATTTGGTCGCCGGAGTAGCTTTTCAGCATGACATCAATGTTAACGGACTTGGAGTAAACTCCGGCGAGTGTGTCGAAGATCCCCGCCTCGCTGGATAGAAGAGCCATTCTTCCTTTGTTCTCGGCGAGAACTGAGGCCAGTTTTTCGGGGGTAATATCATCGGCGAAAAGGCGCAGCGGCTTTCGTTCCTCATAACTTGTAAGCTCGGCGGCGATGGCGTCAACTTCTTCCTCCTGCGCCTTGCCCTTGGCGACTTGCTCCTCCACGGCTCTTTGCCTGCGCTCCAAAATGCGCTTATTCATGCGACTGGTTTCCACAGATGCGGCATTTTCCTTGTTGTACCTGTTTTCATAGTCACTGATGGGCTTGACCACAGCGTGTTGAATGGCAGATTTTCGTTCCGAAGGGGGAGCAATCTCCGTGAGATAGATATTGAGCGGCTCCGTCCAGTCCCGTTTGCCCTCGATGACAAATTTTCCCTGTATACTGGTGGCGATTACGCTTAACGCTGCACACCCCGCCATGTCGATGGGAGTCTGAACGCTCTCAGATATTGCCGACACATAGTTGCAGATATCCGTAGGCAATGCATCAACAGGGAAAGGCATAATGTTGTGGCTGCCAAAGGGGAGCGGTTCTTCCCAGCTTGAGTTCACCGTCTCAAACTCCTTTTTGGCTTGTTCCAATTTTTCTTTCTCCAAGATTTCCTTCACCAACTCATCGGCCTCGGCAAGCTCCTTCATTTTGAGAAAAGAGCTTTTCTCGTCCAGATTGCAAAAACGGTGTATCCTCACCAGGTCAAACGCGTTCAGGAGTTTTCCTCCCGCAGGGTCGGTGGCATGGTGGCTGTATGCGAATTTGTCATCATAAACCACCACTCCCGCCGTTCCCTCACCATGGACATAATCATAGCGGCCTTCTTTTTCAGACACGGCATACACATCGGACAGAAACTTGGCTATCACACCTTGGATAGAGTAAGTGCGGCAGAAAGCACCGATGACACCGCCTTTGTTGAGAGGGTCTTCTACCTTTTTGCCTTCGTTGGCTCTGACCTTCTTTTCACGAACGGACACAGGCCACTTGGAGCAGTCCCGCCAATCGGGGATTTCTTCAAGAAACTTCATGGCATCAAGGAATTGTCCTTCGACGACTTTGCAGATGTATTCTCCATCGACTGGAGTTGATGGCCAGTACATCAGCTGATTGACTTTGTAGGAACATTCGTCAAATTGATTGATGCCCCAGCGGGCGGCAAAGTATCTCGCCGCCGCTACAAAGGCGTCGGGAGAGATGTCCTCCGCCAAGGGGACGATAATCCGCACTCTCGGATTTTCCGATGTATGCCCGTGAGTGGTGTAGAGGACGGCGGCATATTTGCACTCGCTCCCAAAGCGTTCGATGAACCCCGGCTCGGCATTGTCGTTGTCCAAAGTAAGCATGGAGCGGCTCTTCACATTCTCCTTGCCACGCCGTCCGTCTTGAAGGAAACCTCCCACAAAGCCGCCTCTGTCCTTGGCCTTTTTCTTGTCGGGCTTGCTCATCTTCTGATACTCTGCCACCGTCTCACTGGTACGGACGGTAGTTTGGAGTTTCGTGCAAAGGTCAGACCAATCGATCGTGCTGTTTTTCCATACTTTGGCATTACAGCTTTTTCCGTAGGCGATTTTCATACGTATTCTCCCCTAAATGCCCCAGTGCCGGAAACGGACACCATATAATCAGCCATAGCGTTCAGCCGGGAGTAATCCTCATCCGTCATGCACTCGAAACCGGCAAGGGGGCGAATCCCCGCCGCCGCATCCAAGCCGCAATAGTAAAGCACCGATTCACGAAGAGATGGACCGAAACTTGTGCCGTCATCCCGGCGAAGGGTCTGCAATGTTCCGCTCTTTATCCCTAAATCAGCCGCCACATCTTTCCACTTGCCCCAGATGGCATATTCGGTCATCACGGTATTGTGGAGATCCGATTGGACGCTGTTACGGACATAATGCTCTATCTGTTGGAGGCAGATGTTGGTCACACGGTTGGCGATGGCGCCAATCATCATGTCCGTCCTGTCTGCAACGCAGTTCATGGCGTAGCGTTTGCGGCAAAGAGCGTCCACGGCTTTTTTGAGGACATTCCAGTATTTCTTGCCCTCGGCATCATCGGGCTGACGGAGTCTCATCAAAGCCGCGAAACCACCGTTACCAATATTTTTCAGCCAGTCAAACACCATGGGAGCAACTGCCACTGCATCGGTACGCATAGCTGCCATGAAATTGTTGCCGTCGGGCTTTACTTCCTCCATCGCCCAAGGGATAATGCCGGGGGCGTAAATCTCCTCGGCCTTTTGGTGGCACTTGCGGCAGAGGCTAACCAAATCTTCCAAACCCTCACGCCCGAAACGGTCGTAGGTGAGATGATGGACATCAGAGGCCGTCTCGCCGCACACTTGGCAGATGTGATTGTCCATAGCCAAACGGGCATCGGCCTTGTCCCGCCACTCTTTGCTATGGATGTATCTCTCGTATTCGTGGTTTTTGCAGGTCATGAGGTCACCTCCTCGAATTTTGTCGTGAAATAACGAATCTTCTTCCGCAGCCTCCCGGCATGAGCAATCTCTGCTTCCATGCCCTCGGTGATCTTGTCGCCGAACACCCAGACCTCGCCGCACAACTTCAGCAGCTCGAAGTTCATCTGCATAACCCTCTCGCGCTCCCTTTCCTCGGACATGAACTGCGGAAAGTACAAGTGCGGCGCAATAGGAATGCGCCCCTTGATCACGGCGAACTTGCAGTATTGCCTTGCCCGCATGACATTGACGCGTAGGTTGTCCCGATACGGCGAGCAGATGTAGGTAAACCGATTTTTTCGGAATACCTTGGTGAGAGCGGCATACGCCGTCGGGTCGGCGTAGCCTTCGTGGTTTTTTCTCTCCATCATTTCTCGCACCGTACCTTCCTGCTGCATTCCGTGCAGCAGATCGCCGTGCCGAAGAGATCGAATTTGGCATCGCCGCAGAATTCATTGAGGTCGATCGGCACTTCCGCTCCGCAGCGCGGGCAGCGGCAGAAGACATTCTCGTCGTTGATCTCCACCGTGACCTCCATAGCGTCGTTGAGCTTTTCCTTGACATAGAACATAAAGGCTTTCCTCCTTCAGAAAACAGGGGGCTTTCTATAAGGCGCTTCCATACGTAGCAGTTCGCGCTCCATTCGTCCTCAGAGCAGATAGGGATTGCGCCCTCTAAGTGGTAGCCATGGGAAACGGTCAAAAAGGACGTTTTCCAAAAATCTCTCTGTATTTTTTCTCCGCCCGCTGCAAACGGTGATTCACGGTGTTGGGCTTCTGCCCGATGGACGCGGCGTATTCGATGCAGCTCATGCCGTCAAGATGAATGGCAATAATCATCTCGGCATAGTCGGGCTTCAGTGCAGCACGGATTCTCGCTCGAAGTTCCTCATCTTCCCATGAACGCTCACGCTCAATCTCATCCTTGCGGAAGACACGATCATCTGCCACCTCGCTCATCAGCGGCTCAGATGCATCCCGTCCATCCTCGCCGTCCTCCGACTTGGCTTTGGATTCGCCACGATGACGGTTCAACTGATGCCAGTTGTTGTAATCCGGCCTGTTGAACTGTGCATCAAAGGCTGACTGCAGTTGTTTTTGCTTCTCCTCATCGGTAAGATCGGTACGGCTGCCAAGCGACAGGCTGACCCATAGCTGATCGGCAGCCTCCGCATCAAGCTCCAAATACTGATAAGAGTTCTCATAGCACACCTTGATTTTCATAGCTTTTCTCCCTTTCCGTCCTTGCCGAACGGCGGGATGCAAAGCTGCTCACAGGCCTCAGTGTCCGAAAACGGGCGCACGAAAGCACGGTGGGTGCGTACAGGGTTTGACAGGCTTATGCACTCTCAGAATCCCTGTTTGCATCCCGCCGTCCTAATGGCCACTCGGACAACAGATTGTTTGTATTAGGAAAACCAGAATTCGCTTGTTTCTATCATCTCCTTTCAATATCTGCCGGAAAAATCAACCCTCTCAATAGAAAGCGGACATACGGAGCCGTTTTGGTCACCACTTTTGAAAGGACAGTTTCACGGATTTTCAGCGGAAGGAATATGCCCCTCTACTATCCCACTGGACACATTTGGGCAAAGCGGTCGAACTTTTTAGAAATAGTTCCATGAAAAAAAGCCGGATGACGATAAAGCTCTCGCTTTACCCTCATCCGGCCATTCGGTAGCTCACATCGGCTCCATTGCTCGGTATGTCGGCTCTATGTCAGACCGCCCGTTGCTTTGATAATGTACGGCACCCTGAATAGTTGAGTTTCACGATTTTATGACAATTCGGGCACTTAAGTGCCAAACGCACATTGCCATTGGCATCGATGTCTACGGCTCGTTTCCCACAAACGGGGCATTTGAGCCGATCCATAACACCACTCTCTGCTGGTTGAATTTCATCGTCTTTTTGAAACACCCTATCACTCCTTTTGCTGCTTCCCCATACCACAATACCCTAATCCCCATAAATTTCCTCTTGCATCAAATGTCGTCGATATCAATCAAGTCATCTTCATTATCCAATGTCTCATCCTCTACAGGAACAGTAAAGAACATATCCATCATCTTCCCCTCTTGACGCGGGAAAATAAACTCGTCTGTCACTTTGAGCTTGTTCACATCAACAAGCACCAACGATACATCGTTCCGAAACTTCTGTTCACCGTATTCGGTTACGATATCCTCAAAGAAATCCTTATCTAATATGATGAACGAAAATCTCTGGGGCACTTCCTCCGGATGAAAATAGCCAATCGTCGCGTAACGGGCAAGCCGCTCAAAAAATCTACGTCTGTTCATCATACGATTGCGTTGTTTGGTAATTTGCTTGTCTCCATCTCTACGAGATGCAAACTGTGATGTAAAAATAATATCCAATGCCCACATACCATTTCCATCAAATGATTCACTTTCGTACAAAACATCAGGCATATACCCCATGCTCTTTGAAAGGCGTAGTTTCTTATGGAGATATACTACCGCACTTGCCCTGCGTGTTATTTCGGATGTAATAAGATCTATCACAGAAAGTTCTTGAAAACGGTACTCGTTGATTCGAACGCTCCCCGCCGGCACCATGCCATTCGCGTCCATAAGGTCATCTAATGTAAATCCACAATTCGATACGGCATGATCGAATATAGCTCTCATCAAAGTCTCAGAGCTTGCGCCGGCAAACTTCTTGTTCGCTATCCGTGAAAAGGTCGAGGGGTTGACCCCACACTCTTCAGCAAACTGCTTCATGGTTCTTTCACCCTTGGCCATTTCCAGATACTGTGCCAGCCGCTCCTTATCTATGGGTTTGCCCCGAGTATATTCCACGCTCATATAATCGCATCCTTTTATGCATATAAAACCACTACACATATAGTATACGCAATATACAAGCAAACGTCAAGCAATTTATTCGCAATTCTTTTGCATATTTAAAAATGAAGGCTCCCCGATAAAATCAGCACCAACCCCCTTGCGACAAACAACCATTCTTCTCTCCAGCCACAGTTTTCGCCATTATTGCATACACACAAAAACTGCTGAAATCTCTCCGTATTGGAAAAGATCTCAGCAGTATTGCATTTGTATGAAATTCAACCTCTACTCAGAGTCCAAACTTTCTCTACGATTCGTGAGCGACTTATGTCGGTAATGAGCAAGGCAGAGATTCGTCTGATAGACAATGTATTTATGATGTTGTATAAATAAAGTTGACAACTTCTTCGCAAGGAATAGATGTATAATGAACGATGAGAAGGAGAGGTCAAAATGGCAACAAACAAGCAATATGATCACGAGTTCAAAGTTCAAGCAGTAAAACTCGCCCAAGAAATCGGTCAGGCGAAGGCTGCTAGTGAATTGGGGAGTTCAAAAAACACCATGTACACGTGGAGCCGTGCCCACCGTATGGGATATCTTGATTTTGGACACGGTACACAAACACCCACGAGCGCCATGTCCCTGCATGAAGAAATCACCCAGCTCCGTGCACAACTCAAAGCGCAGGATAAAGAGATTCGGCGACTAAAGAAAGAGAACGACTTTCTGGAAGAAGCAAGCGCTTTTTTCGCCGCTAGCCGTCTGAAGTCAACAAAAACAAACGCATGAAATTCATCGCGCTCAAGACTTCAGATGGCGCAATCAAAGGAAACATCAGCTTCTATTGCAAGATTCTCGATGTCACGAGGCAGGGATTCTATCAGTACTTGTCAAACAAAGATCGTCCGTGGAAATATCAGGCGCTAGCCGATGCCATGATGCAGATTCATGCGGAGGATGAATGCAATGACACCTACGGAAGAATCCGCATGTGGCAAGCACTCAAAATCAAGCAGCCGGAAGGCGTCCATATCCCGAGCGAGCGAACGGTTTACCGCGTCATGGAAGAAATCGGACTTAGCCATCGCCCCAACCGAAAGCTGAACGGTATCACCAAAGCAGATCGAGCGGCACACATGTCGGAAGATCTTTTGCGGCGCGATTTTCATGCCGATACGCCTCTTTCCAAGTGCATTACGGACGTGACGGAAATCAAGGCATGTGATGGAAAACTCTATATTTCAGCGCTCTTCGATTGCTTTGACTCTGGTGTACTCGGTCTTTCCATGGATACGAACATGAAAGCCCCCCTGTGTGTCAAGATGCTCGCTAACGCTATGCTTTCCTATCCGAAACTCAAAGGGGCAATTCTGCATTCCGATCGCGGCAGCCAATATACGAGTCAGTTGTATCGAAAAGCTGTTCAAGACTACGGGATTCAGCAAAGCATGAACAGCACTGGTGGTCACTGTCATGACAACGCACGCTGTGAGAGCATGTGGGCTCGAATGAAGTCGGAACTGCTTTATGGTCGTTATGACACGCAAAAGATGACGACGGAAGAATTGAAGGTGTTAATTTGGCGATATTTCATGAGCTATTGGAACAACCGCCGAATTTGTTCAAGAAATGGCGGACTTCCTCCGATGGTGAAACGCCAACAGTTCTATGATTCCCTGGACGTAGTTTCTTAAGATTTCATTTCCTTGTGGGGAATTTGTCAACTGATCTTGACAATATCATATTTTCTCGTATGGCTATGTTCGGCAAATTGCAGTTTAATCGTTGCAAGCGCCTCGTTAAACTGAACCGCTGGATGAGACGATGTCCAGGAAATTTACGGATATCTGAGAAGTATTTTATCCCCGGGGAGACGCTTTTATCGCGCATATGAAATTCCGTCTTGCCGCCAAGGTGATTCGATGCTATCCTATCCTTGCACGCATTTCCACGCTCTCTGCAAGGATGCATGTCATCGGTATCATTTTTGAAAGAAGGTGCACGGATGGAGATCCTTAAACATACATCCCGAATGTCGGCCGGATCCGAGCCAATTCCCGACAGCATCGTTGGGTTTCGTATCACGCAAGATGCGGCATGCCGGGCGGCGCGCCATACATTGTGCGGTGCCTGGTGGAAGCGTTCCTCTGCATTCGATGCGGTGCTCGAGCCGCGGGCTTTTCGCGCGATCTATGTTCCCTTTTGGTACTTTTATGGAACGGCGGAATGCGCCTATACGGGCGAGTGGGGCGAGGAGGAAGATTTCCGTGACAGCGATGGCAACTGGCAGACCGATACATATTGGCACTCCATCCGCGGAGAATCCTCGTATGATCTTGACAGCGCCATGCTTCTCTGCTCCGCTTGCACATCCACCGCACATTTGGCGGGACTCTTCCCCTACGATATGACAGATGCCGAAGCCTATGCGCCGGAAGCGGTCGGGAACGCTTCGCGCGCCGCTTGTACGCGCACATGGGAAGAAGCGTGGAAAATCGCACAAAAGACCGCTCTCGAAATGTGCCGATCGAGGATCCGTGCGGAATTGGGGCAGGCGTATGACACGGATCTCATATCCGTGCAGTCGGTCGAGGCGTCTTATCCCGATCTTGTGCCCGAACTCATCCTGCTGCCGCTATGGGAATGTTCCTTTGTGCATGGCGGAACAACTTATGTCATCCATGTCAACGGGCAGACCGGACGCGTGCGAGGCGAGCTGCCGACCTCATGGCTGCGCGTGAGCCTCTTGGCCATGGCGGCGCTCGGCACGCTTCTTTTGCCGCTTCTCTTTGCAATGTTCGTATTGAGCCGGTAGGCGCTTCACGTATCCCGCATGCCACGGAACCGTCGATGACTCGTTTTTCACCCCGAACGATGCGTTACAACCAACGTATAAACGTATACCGCTAAAGGAACCGCTGCGTGAAATGACGTTCATGCAGCGGTTTCTTTTTTATCCTTCTAAAATTATTGTATCATATTGAATTTTATCTATTACCATTTACCTATTCTATAAAAATAGCAAAGAATTTTCGCAAAATATCTTGCAATCGCCAATAATAAATGATATAATGCACAACATAAAGACAACAATCATTTGTAATCGCTAAAAAAGGAGGCGTGCGGATGAAGTTCTTTCTTGATACGGCGAAGGTGGAGGACATACGCAAGGCGAACGAAATGGGCGTCATTGCGGGCGTGACGACGAATCCTTCCCTGATCGCCAAGGAGGGTCGGGATTTTCGCGAGGTGATCGAGGAGATCGCTTCGATTATCGGGGGACCGATCAGCGGCGAAGTCAAGGCGACGACGACGGACGCCGCGGGCATGGTCGCCGAAGGGCGTGAGATCGCGGCAATCCATGAGAACATGGTTGTGAAAATTCCGATGACGACCGAAGGGCTGAAAGCCGTGAAAATCCTCTCCGCCGAGGGCGTCAAGACGAACGTCACGCTGATCTTCAATGCGGCGCAGGCGCTCCTGGCCGCACGAGCGGGTGCATCGTATGTATCGCCGTTTCTCGGACGGCTCGACGATATTTCCGTGCCGGGCGTTGATTTAGTACGCACGATTGCCGAAATATTCCGTATTCATGAAATCAAGACGGAGATTATTTCCGCCAGCGTGCGCCATCCGATCCATGTCATCGACTGCGCGCTCGCCGGGGCGGACATCGCGACGATTCCTTACAAGGTGCTCGAGCAGATGACGCACCATCCGCTTACGGATCAGGGGATCGAGAAATTCCGACAGGACTATGAAGCCGTTTTCGGCGCATAAAGGGATGGGATGCAGATGGATATTCTAAAACTGAAGCAGACGGCAAACCGTGTGCGAAAGAACATCATCGAGGCCGTCCATGCGGCGAAGTCCGGGCATCCGGGCGGCTCGCTCTCGGCGGCGGATGTCTTGACCTATCTGTACTTCGAGGAATTGCACATCGACCCGCAAAAGCCCGAGATGGAGGAGCGCGACCGCTTCGTGCTCTCCAAGGGGCATGTGACGCCCGCATATTACGGCGTTTTGGCCGAGCGCGGCTTCTTTCCGCGCGAAGATCTCAAGAGCTTCCGCCATACGGGCTCCTACTTGCAGGGCCATCCGGACCGAAAGCATACGCCGGGTGTGGATATGAGCTCCGGCTCCCTAGGACAGGGTTTTTCTGTCGCCGTCGGCATGGCACTCTCCGCGCAACTTTCGGAGCGCAAGTACCGCACCTATGCGCTTTTGGGCGACGGAGAGCTCGAAGAGGGGCAGATCTGGGAAGCCGCCATGTTTGCGGGGGCGCGCGGGCTTGACCGGCTCGTTGCCATCGTGGACAACAACGGGCTGCAAATCGACGGTGCGGTCGAGGATGTTTGCTCGCCTTACCCGATCGCTGCAAAGTTCGCGGCTTTCAACTTCCATGTGATTGAGGCGGCGGGGCACGACTTCGCAGCCTTGCGGCGTGCGTTTGACGAGGCACGGCAGACGGCGGGCAAGTCGACAGCCATCATCTTAAAGAGCGTGAAGGGCAAGGGCGTTTCCTTCATGGAAAACGAGGTTTCGTGGCACGGCAGCGCGCCGAACGATGAGCAATACCGTGCCGCGATGGCTGAATTGGAACGGGAGGGGGATGCGCTGTGCCGGAGCTGAAGAAAATCGCCACGCGCGAAAGCTATGGGCAGGCTCTCGTGGAGCTCGGGGAGCGCTACGACGATCTCATCGTGCTCGACGCGGATCTCGCGGCAGCGACGAAAACGGGGCTTTTCAAAAAGGCTTTCCCCGAACGCCATATCGACTGCGGCATCGCCGAAGCCAATATGATGGGCGTCGCAGCGGGACTTTCGCTGACAGGCAAGGTGCCTTTTGCGAGCACGTTCGCGATGTTTGCAGCCGGGCGCGCCTACGAGCAGGTCCGCAACACGATCGGCTATCCACATCTCAACGTGAAGATCGGCGCGACGCACGCAGGAATTTCGGTCGGCGAGGATGGCGCTTCGCATCAGTGTTTGGAAGATTTGGCGCTCATGCGCATGATCCCGGGCATGACGGTCATGTGTCCGGCGGACGACATCGAAGCGCGGGCGATGGTCGAGGCCGCGTATCATTTTGACGGCCCCGTATACATGCGCTTTGGCCGCCTCGCCGTAGAAGAGGTCAACGATGCCGCTACCTATCGCTTCGAGTGGGGCAAGGGGCGCGTGCTGCAAGAAGGCGGCGATGTCGCCATCTTCGCGACAGGGCTCATGGTAGCGCCGGCACTTGCAGCAGCCAAGCGGCTCAAAAAGGAGCTGCACATAGAGGCGAGCATCACCAACATCCATACGATCAAGCCGCTCGATGAAGCACTCGTCCTCGAACAAGCCGATAAAGCAAAGTTCGTCGTGACGGCGGAAGAGCACTCGATCCTCGGCGGCCTTGGCGGCGCGATAGCGGAACTCTTGACAGAGAAAGCTCCGAAGCGTCTTTTGCGCATCGGCGTTCGCGACACGTTCGGCGAATCGGGCCCCGCAACGGAGCTTTTGCAAAAGTATAAGCTCGACGAAGCGGGCGTGTATGAAGCGGTGCGAGAAGCACTGAAAAACGAGGGGGTGTTTTGATGGAAAAGATAGCAATCGGCTGTGACGAGGCCGCATATCGGCTGAAAGTGGAAATCATGAAGTACCTGGACGGCAAGGGGATTGCCTACGATGATTTCGGCGCGGCGGAGGGCGAAACCGTCCTCTACCCGGACGTGGCCTTCAAGGTGACGGAAGCGGTCGCCGCAGGGAGGTACAAGCGGGCCGTGCTGGTCTGCGGCACGGGCATCGGCATGTGCATCTGCGCGAACAAGGTCCCGGGCGTGCGCGCAGCCGTCTGCCACGACCCGTTTTCCGCCGAGCGGGCGCGCAAGAGCAACAATGCGCAGATCCTCTGCATGGGCGAGCGCGTCATCGGCGTCGAACTTGCAAAGATGATCCTCGACGTGTGGTTTGCTGCGGAATTCGACGAAAAATCCCGCTCCATGCCAAAGGTCGCACGCATTGATGAAAAAGAAAGAGAGTGGAAGGAACGCGGCAGAGTTAGTGGATAAGTAATTTTTTTGAGTCAAGCAGAAAGGAGCTGTCATACAAAATGGATGCAATCTTGTCCGTCATCAAGTTTATTCTTGATTTAGGGCCGACCATCATGATGCCGATCATTATCACGATCATGGGACTGGCCTTCCGCCAGTCGATACCGAAAGCGATCCGTTCGGGACTGACCGTCGGTATGGGATTCGCCGGCATCTTTCTCGTCATCGGACTTTTCTCTACCAATCTTTCGCCGGCAGCCAAGGCGATGGTCGATAATTTCGGACTGCACCTCAATGTATTGGACGTGGGCTGGCCGGTTCATGCGGCGATTAGTTTTGGAACGCCGATTGTGCCGCTGGTGTTCCTCATGGGAATTTTAATCAACGCCGTGATGCTGGCTTTCAACTGGACGAAGACGATGGATATCGACCTGTGGAACTATTGGCACTTTATTTTCGGCGGCGCGCTCGTCATGTATCTTACAGGCAGCACGGCTCTCGGCCTCTTGACCGCGGCGATTACGATCGTTGTCGTGTTGAAACTTGCGGATTATACGCAGCCCTATATTGAGAACTTTTTCAAAATGCCGGGCATCTCGCTGCCGCATACGGAAGATATCGGCTGGGTGCCGCTGGTTCTTGTACTGAACAAGATCATCGACAAGATTCCCGTCATCAATAAGATTGAAATCAATGCAGAAAAGGTGCAGCACCGGTTTGGTGTTATCGGCGAACCGATGTTTATCGGCATCGTGCTCGGCGGCTTGATCGGCGTTTTAGCCGGATATGACATCAAGGGCATCATCCAACTCGGGATTAATATGGCGGCAGTCATGTTCCTCCTGCCGCGCATGTCAAAGATCTTGATGGAAGGGCTCGTGCCGCTTTCAGAAAGTGCCCGAGAGTTCTTAAACAGTCGGTTCCCCGGCAAAGAGGTTTTCATCGGCTTGGATACGGCCGTGGTCGTTGGACATCCTTCCGTCATGTCCGTATGCATTTTGATGATTCCCATCACGTTGATCTTGGCGGCTGTTTTACCGGGCAATCGGGTGCTTCCTTTCACGGATCTGGCAGGCTTGTGCTTCTGCCTGATGTGGTCCGTCGGGGCGACGAACGGAAATGTATTCCGCGGACTCATCATCAGCACGGTCTTGATGGTGCTCATCTTGTGGATTGGCACGGATATTGCGGCCGTGAGCACGACGATGGCGCACGAAGTCGGCTTCCCCTTCCCGGAAGGCACGCTGGAAGTTTCATCGCTGGATGGCGGTTCACATATCATTTCCTACATCATTTATAAAATTGTAGAATTCATTTACTAAAGACTGCGCATAACGTACAATAGAGGTGAGTAAGATGTTCTTTGAGCAAATGGTGCATTGGATGACTGGGCCCTACCTCGGAGGTTTTATTGACTGGTATTGCGAGAATCAGGATGTGCTGAACACGGTTCTCGTCGTTGGCGCGGGTGCGTGGCTTTTCTTTCAAGACAGCAGAAAGCAGGTTTCGGCGACAATCCCGCAAAAGAAAGGGTGAGCAGCTGTTATGGCTAAAATTGCAGTGATCGGTGCCGGCGCGATGGGGAGCGCCTTTTGCCAGCCGTTGGCGGATAACGGCAACGACGTTCGCCTGTGGGGCACGCATCTCGACGATGCCATTATCGACGAGCTGAAAGCAGGAAGGAAGCATCCCAAGCATCAATACCTTTTGCCGCAAAGCGTGCGCCCGTTTTACCACGGGGAATTGGCTGAGGCGGTTCAGGATGTCCAGGTCATCGTCATGGCCGTGACATCGGACGCGCTGGGAAAGGTGTTTGAGCAGGTTACGCCGTACTTGCACCCGGGCATGATCGTCGGCAGCGTATCGAAGGGATTTGACTATGCGAAGAGTGGCGAAGTCGCATTGTTGCCGGATATTTTGGAGGAACGTCTGCCCGTCGATTTGCAAGGGGAAATAGATTTTGTCTTCGTTGCAGGCCCTTGCAAGGCCATCGAAGTTCTTTGGCATGTACCTACTTCTGTGACTTATGCGAGCAGGAATTTGGAAGCTGCGAAGACAATGCAACAGATCGCGCAAACCGAATTTTACAATGTTGACGTGTCGACGGACGTCATTGGCACGGAAATCTGCGCGGCGATGAAGAATGCGTACTGCGTGGGTCTGGGGATGGCGGAAGGCTTTCCAAAGCAAAAGGATGGTTTTCTGCATAAGAATACAAAAGGATCGCTCTTCACTTATGCTGTCAATGAGATGGGCATCCTTTCCAAGGCTTTGGGCGGCACATGGGGACCGGTTTTGGGTTTGCCGGGCATTGGCGATTTGGAACTCACGGGCGAGGCTGGGCGCAACCGCACGCTGGGTGAGGTGCTTGGCGGGGGAAAATCGGCGACGGAAGCAATGGCGGAAATGCGGGAAAAGGATATCACCGTCGAAGGCTACCCTGCCGTTCGCTTTGGTTGGGAGTTGGCACAAAAATTGGCAAGGGAAGGCAGGCTCAAACTGGAAAAACTGCCGTTTTTGGCAGGCCTATACGAGATTCTCTATAAGGATGTGCCGAGCTATCCTGCCATCAAGCGGCTGGTGACGGCTTGCACGGCGACGAATCTGAGTGCACGCAATATATGAAGCTGGGAGGGGCGACGATGCTGTTTCAGTTTGAGCCGCAAGTGAACCATGTCGGCATGGAAGCGACTTCGGCACAGGATGCCATCCGGCAAATCGGTGAAGGACTCTTTCGTACCGGCTATGTAAAGGAAAGTTATGTAGAGGCTGTGCTTGAGCGTGAAAAAAACTACCCGACAGGCCTGCCGTTCGAAGGAGCGGGCATCGCCCTGCCACATACGGATGCAGAGCATGTCATGCGGCCAATCATCGCCATAGCGACACTGAAAAGAACCGTGCCGTTTCAAAACATGGGCGATGCGAGTCAATCGGTAGATACGGCCATCGTCGTGATGCTCGCGATGAAAAACAGCGAATTTCAGCTCACGCTGCTTTCGCGTCTGATAGAAACCTTGCAGGATACGGCCTTTGTGAGAGAATTGTTAGCGGCAGAGTCGCAGGAGGCCTTGGCGAGCAAGATGTCGGATAAGATCAACGGGCAATAAGGGAGGAACATCATCATGAAGTACAGGATTTTAACCATCTGCGGCTCCGGTATCGCAACTTCTACGGTCGCGGCCGAAAAGATGCGCCAGATGCTCAATGACAAAGGATACGATGTAGAAGTTGTCGAGTGTAACGCTTTGGATGTCCCTGCAAAGTTGGATACCTTTTCCCCACATGCCGTAGTGCCGACCACAACGATTTCCGACTCGGTTCTGCGCGGTATCAAACGCTTCCAAGGCTTGCCCTTCATTACGGGTCTGGGGATGGAGAAGACGATTGACGAGATCGCTGCCTATCTCGATACGATCCAAGAATAGAAAGCCCATAACCCTCCAAGCATAAGGAAGAAGAACCGTCGTTCCCCATGGCGGTTCTTCTTCCTTCTTGCTCTGCACGTACGGTTTTCTCCCTGCCTGGATTCTTCCCCGCTTTGCACTATAGAGCGGTCCATTTCTTTTTCTTGATTATACTACATTTTGCATTTTTGCGACAAGATGAAAATACAGCGGTATGTGTCGGACGTTCTCAGCGGCCGTGTGCTGCCGGCTTTTTGGCGATTTTAGTTATTTTAGCGTTTTTAGTTGTTTTTCTATGCAATTCGAGATAAAATAAAGGAGAATACCAGTATGGAATGCGCAGAAGGGGAAGCGGCGCTAGGCTTTCTCGTGAAAGGATGCTCCGAATGTTTGCGATTGAACGAAGAGAAAAGATACAACAGCTGCTGCAAGAGCAGGGGACGGTCAAGACAGCGGAGCTTTGCACATTGCTCGGCGCTTCTCCCGCGACGGTGCGCAACGATCTCAACCTCATGGCGCGTCAAGGGATGATCCACAAGATTCATGGCGGGGCGTCGCTCCTGCCGGGACAGCAGCCGTCCACGCCTGCTCCGACGAGGGCGGCCGGCATGTCGCGCCCGGACATGTTCAGCTTCCAAACGCGCGAGATGCAAAATGCCGAGACGAAGAATGCGATCGCCGAGGCGGCGCTCTCTTACATCAAGGACAACCAGTGCATTCTCCTCGATGCGAGCTCTACGGCGCTGACACTTGCGAAGAAGCTCGCGCGCTTCAGAAAGCTCCTCGTCGTGACGAACGGCGTCTATACGATGCTGGCGCTCAAAGATACGCCAAACATCGACACGATCATCATCGGCGGCATCGTGCGCAAGAATTCTGGATTCATCGAAGGGACGCTCGGAGCCGACATCCTGCGCCACTTCCATATTGATGTCGCTTTCGTGTCCGCCAACGGTTTTTCGGAAAAGGAGGGCTTGACGGATTTCAACATCTACGAGGTGGAGCTGAAGCGCAAGATGCTGGAAAACTGCAACCACATCATCGCGATGATTGATTCGTCAAAATTCGCGCGGGTGTCCTCTTCCAGCTTCCTGTCGACAAAGGCCATAGACGTGCTCCTGACGGACGACAAGATCTCCCCGAGTCTCTTGGAAGGGTATCGAAGCGCGGGCATCAACATACAGGTGTGTACGGGCGAAAAAGCGCCGCAATTGCTCGCATAGCCTTTGGCTGGTGCGGGTGAACAGGCAGCAAAGCGGACAACAGGGCAAAGCAACAGGGCTGCGGTACGAATGCGCTTCGTGCCGCAGCCCTGTTTTGCGTTATGGGTCGTGACCCAGTGTCGCATGCAAAGCATGCGACACAATAAACCACCCG
>ERZ773055.358-NODE-358-length-29590-cov-11.413848_pt1 | contig 29590 bp, 23 predicted proteins | sample MGYA00580515_ERZ773055 | MGnify/ENA primary metagenome ERZ773055 (study PRJEB29015, sample SAMEA2737993) | human oral metagenome | biome: human oral; feature: human-associated habitat; material: dental | place: China | collected 2064 ...
TAAAACTTAATATATTAAAATTTATTGTATTTAATAATTAGTATTAAATAATCTTTTTTTGTTTGGAAATTTTAGTTTCTAAACTGTAGTTAGTTTTCACTAAATAATATCGTCTTAGATAGATATTAAAATTATGATGAATAATAAAAAATATTTATATGCGTTAGATTTAGCAATGGGAAATACAGGAGTTGCTATTTTTGATATAGACACAGGAGATTTAGTAAAATTAACTTCTATAAATACATCTATTACAAATAAAACAGGTATTAAAAAAAATCCAAATCATAATAATCCTAATATGATAATGGGAATTAAATTGAAACATATTCAAGATGTTTTTTTAAAGTTAAAAAATGAATTTCCACCTGAAAAAATAATTATTGAACAAGGCTTTACTAGATTTAATACATCTACTCAAGTTGTTTTTAGAGTACATGGAATAACACATCTTACATTTTATGATATTGAAAATATTTATATTACCCCTACTGAAGTAAAAAATACAATTTATAATCATGGGAAAGCAACAAAAGAAGACTTAAGTAGAATAATAAAAAATAGATTAGGTTATAATTTTGCAAATGAAGATGAATCTGATGCTGTTGCATTAGGATTAACTTATTTCATAAAAAATAATATTATTACATGGGAAATTAATACAGAACCTCCAACTAAAAAGAAAAAGAAAACAAAAAAAGAAGAATAATAAAATTCTTCTTTTTTATTTTAAAAGTTTGCTGTTTTCTTGATTATTCTATTTGCGGCCCAAACACCTAGTGAAAATATTCCAATTACTAAAAAGAATACTATCCATGAAGCAAATGAATTAAACCAAAATTCTCTTGTTTGTTCATTTGTTAAATATAATAAAATGAATAGTCCTGGAATTAATCCAGAAGAAACTAGTAATAAAGGCTTGTTTTCTTGAATAGCCAAATCAAGTTTTCTTTTTAAAGCTCTTTTTCTCTCTAACATTTTTTCAATTGTAACAATCTGGGATTCTAAGTTTGCACCTTCTCTTGTAGAAAGTTCAATACATGAACATAAAAATTTTAAAGTTTGATTTTTAGATTGTTTTCTTAATTGACGAATAGCAGATTTAAATGTTCCTGCTTCTGTTAATGATTTTGCTATTACTAATTCAGAGAATAAAGGATCATCTGTATTTTCAATAGCATTAATTAAAGCCCTTTCAGGAGTTTCATTAGCTTGTATATTTGCTTTTAAAGTAGCTAAGAAAGAAGGTATTTGGTCCTCAAACAATCTTTCTTTTGCTGAGATTTTATTATTACCATAATACATTAATAAAAATAAAAATCCTACAGCAGGAATCATTCCAATTCCATAATTATTAAACATAATACAAACTAATAGATAAATTAATATAGTTGCAACAAAAACAAATTGTCCTGCTTGTTGGTCTGTATATTTATCTTTCGATAAAATTCCTGAATATAATAATATTCTTCCCCATAATTTATTCCAAGATTTGAAAATACCTTTTTTATTTTTTTCAATTTCTTTTTGTTTTATATATTCTTCATCTGAAATACCACTAGCTTTTTCTAGTTGAAGCATAAACTCTCTATCTAATTCAGATGTTTTTCTCGCTTGATATAAAATATAAAAAATTACACTAAATAATATAATTAATATAAAACCTGTTATAAATAGGGGAGCATAAGCATATAAAGTCAATTTTAGTTATCTCCTTTTGTTTGATATAGATTTCTTAAATCATCCCATTTTTTAAGAGTAATCATGTCTAAATTGTGTTTTGTTCTTCTTTCTCTAGAAACTTCTCCCACTTTTTTCCATTCTCCTCTTACCTTAGCTCCTTGAGTAGTAAATTCATCAGCAAAGAATTTCCATATAGGACGAACTGCTAAATGAGGCATTCCTGCTTCATTTGTTGTTACTTTTGTATCTATTTCACAGATTTCTGTTATTTTTCTAGAACCATCTTCAGGAAATCTAGTAGTTACTACAATTAAATCAAATGATGAAGCTAACATTTGTAATAAAGCTTCTCCTTTAATTACATCTGCTTGAGAAATTAAAGCAATCATCCTTTGAATTGTTTCATTAGAACCATTTGCATGGACTGTTGTTGCCCCAAAGTGACCAGAGTTAAGTGCTTGAGTTACATCCCATGCTTCAGGTCCCGTTGTTTCTCCTAATATTATTCCGTCAGGACGCATTTGAGTAGTTGCTTCAACTAATGTTCTCATATCTACACCTAATGTTTGAGCACCTGGGTTAGGTGGAATTACTTCCATTGGGGTTCCCCATAATTTACCTGGAGCAGGTCTAAGTTCAATATTTCTTTCAACTGTTAATAATCTAGCATCATTTCTATAAAATCCTGTTAATGCGGCTAGTAAAGTTGTATTATGAGTTGTTAAGTAATCTTCTCCAAATAAATATGTATGTGAGTTAGATTCAACAGTAATACAACGCATTTTTTCAATTCTATTAGTTTTTTGAATATCAATAATTTCTTCAAAAGATAATGCTTCTGAAAAACTAAAATCATTTAAATCTTTATATCCTAAAGAACGAATAATACGTTTAATTACAGGATAATTATCAATATTTAAATTTGGATAATATTCTAATATTTTATTAATTAAAGAGTTTCTGATTTCTATAGGAGAAAACTCATATTCTCTAATTAAATCTAATTTATTATCAATATCATTAATAACATTATCAATTTCTTCAGTTAAAATATTATTATAACTATCTGAATATTTTTTAAGATTAAATCTAATTGGAGATGAAGATAAAGGAACTATATAATTATTAAAATCTTTTTCAAGTAATTCTTTTGTTGTTAATGTTACAAATTCAGAAGGTGTTTCTTTCTTTGAAACATACCAATTGTGTTCTAAATCACAGAAAACAGATTTAGAATTTTTAAATTTAATTTCATAAACTTCACGAGGTTTTTGCTCAAAAATATTTGTAATCTTAGTCTCTCTACCATAAGTATCAAAAACTATATCTGATAATGTTAAATCTCCCATAAATTTAAACCCTTTTGCTGTAGGAATAGGAGTATCTAAAGTTAAAGACTTACCAGTAGCCGTTCCCCCTGCTACAATAAAATTAAATTCTGCATTGATATGAGCGCCTAACCATTCCATCATTTCTTGACTAGCTGACTCAAAGTTTAATAACATATCAGGACTTACCCATTCATCAGTATGTCTTCTAATATTTAAAGAGGGTCCAGATGGGGCAACTGAAACATCAACAGCAAATACCCTTGAATTATCATGTAATCTAGCTCTTTCAATAGGGGTAGCTTTAGTAATTTGTTTATTTACAGAATTATAAAGTCTATCTATTAAAGATTTTAAATGTTCTTCATCTCTAAATTTACAAGATGGAACTTTTCTCATTTTCCCACCTTTTTCAACTTGAATATCAAAAGGTCCATTACAAGCTAATTCTTTTAAAGTAAAATCTCTGAATAATGGTTCTAAAGGACCTAATCCACAAATTTCATTTGTTATTAAAGCTAAAATAATTGCTTTATCTAAAGTATCAAATTTAGCATTATTAAACTTTTCATTTTTTGGTTCAGATTCATACATTAAAAAATATTTATTTATAGCAACAAATGCACTATCTTTATTTTTAATATTTGTAGGATCTTTTTTAAGAGATTGAACAATATTTGATTCTTCAACTGATTCACTCATTTTATTTTGAATCCATGAAGTAATTTCTTGAATAGATTCAGTATATTTATTGAAAAAATCTTCAGGTGCCATAAATAAAATTTTTGAATCTATTATTTCTGCCATCTCAGAAGTCCCTCTCCTAGATAAACTAATCTTTTTCTGAATTGCTAATCTTGTATCTTCATATTTTGTTTTTTTCTTATTATCTAAAGTATTATCTTTTTGAGTAAATTTCAATGAAGGTAAATCATCTATCTTTACTTGAGTTTGACTGTGAGCAGATTCCTTTTTGTTTGTTGATTTATCTAAGCTTGGTAATACTGGTAATACCATTATATTCTCCTTATATTTATCATATCATTTTAATTTTATCCACCGTTAAAGGCATTTAACAATGTTTGAACAGATGGTGCTAATGCTACAATCATAATACTTAACATAGCTGTAGGAGAAAGTACCATCATAACTTTTGTATCTAATGTTGAAATTCTTTTTTCAATTTCTAACTCTAATTCTTTTCTACTTGTATCACTTCTAGAAGAAAGAATGTCTACAACAGAAACAGATAATCTATTTGCATTATTTAAGGCTTTAGAAAATGCTTTAATAGATTCACTTGGAACTCTTGAAGCAAAATTATTTAATGCTGATTCCATTGTTTGTCCAGTGTGTAAATCAGAAACTATTTTTGTAAACTCTTCTTTAACAACACCTTCATCAAGATAATCTAAACAAACTTCAAATGCTACAGGTAAAGTATCTCCACCTCCACCTATAATCATTAATAAATAATCAATTGCTTCAGGAAAATTCTTTTTAAATTCTAAGTCTCTATTCTTCTTTATTCCTTCATAATAACTATTTGGATATAAGTACCCTAAATAAGAAAAAATTGCAATTGCAATAATTGGTCCTATTCCAAAGAAAGCAAATCCTGTAGTTATTAATATTATTCCAATAACAGCTCCTACAATAGCCATTGCTACAGCAAGTGTTAATCTAATAACTTGAAATTCATATACACTAACATTCCAAGGATTTCCACAACTATTAATTAATTCTTCTAATTTTTCATCTCTTGTTTTAGGTTTAAATCTTGTATTTTCAGCAAAAGAGATTACATCTCCTCCAATAAGAGATACAACTTTTTTTAATACTGAATCTAATTCTTCATCACTTGACAACTTAAATTTTGTAGATTTTTTAGGACTAAGAATTAACAAAAATAAAAAACTAAAAACTGCAACAATTCCTATCGTAACAATTAAAATATTATTCATTTTTTTGTATTATTCTCCGTTTAATTTATTTTATTGTAATATCGTTGAAACGTTGCTATATTAACTATATTCAATGATTAAAAAGAATATAGGTCTTTACGATATTTATTTTATAAATAAATATACTTTACGATATTTAACTATATTAATATAATCTTATATTAATAAGAATAAATATTATTTTAACGATATTTATTTTATATATCAAATAAATAACTTTAAAGAGGTAAAATTATAAATGCACAATACACTTGCTAAAATGAGAAATCGTATTGCAAGTAACCGAGCAGACGCCAATTCTACATCTCAAATCTTATGGATTGCTGTTGCGGCTGCCGTAGCTCTTGTAATCGGTGGAGCATTATTCCAAGCTCTTAAAACTAAAGGTAAAGAAGTTGCTGAACAAGTTAAAAATTCTAAAACTTACTACAGCTAAGATTAATTAATTAAAAAATAAATAATAAAAAAAGAGGTACTATATACATGTTAAAAAATATGAAAAATCGTATTGCAAGTAACCGAGCTGATGCTAACTCTACATCTCAAATCTTATGGATTGCTGTTGCGGCTGCTGTAGCTCTCGTAATTGGTGGAGCATTATTCCAAGCCCTAAAAGCTAAAGGTAAAGAAGTTTCAGACCAAGTTGCTAATTCTAAAACTTATTACAGCTAAAATATAAAGAGGTATTAATCTATGTTAGCAAAAGTTAAAAATCGTATTGCAAGTAACCGAGCAGACGCTAATTCAACATCTCAAATCTTATGGATTGCTGTTGCGGCTGCCGTAGCTCTTGTAATTGGTGGAGCATTATTCCAAGCTCTAAAAGCTAAAGGAACAGAAGTCTCTACTCAAATTGCAGATACTAAAAATGTTTATAAATAATAAATAAAAGAAATAAGTTAAAACTTATTTCTTTTATTTTGTTTATTCGGGCCAATTTAATAAATTTAGTCCATAAGAAACAATTCCTTTAATAATAGATTGTAATCCTTCATCTGTTTCTACTGATTTATCTAATAATACAAATCTTTCAGCTACTTGAAAGACAAGTTGTCTTGCTCTTGTATGGGAATAATCTTTATAATTTGGAACTGGTAAACCAGTCATTTTTTGTTGAAAACCATCTGCTATTTTCAATAGCTTTCTTGAAATTAATTTTCTTCTTTCATCACTTAATTCATAATCATATTTTGTTTCCATATCTTTTACAAACATATAATAATTAATTAAGAAAGATTGTTTATCAACGGATTGTGGAACATTTGGCTTAGGAACAATTTCAGAAGGAGCTAAGTCACCTAAATCAAAATCAACATCTTGTGACTTCTGAACTAGTTCATTTGTCCAATCATCTGGAATATCTTTACCCGAAAAAGAAGCTTCATCTGTAAAAATCCAAGAATCTTTATTATAATCATAGATACCAGCAACTGTTTTTACGGTTGTTTTCTTTGCATGTTCAGGAGTATCTCTTAGCTCTGTAATATCTTTATTTGCTTCATCTTCTGGTAATTTATTTTTTTTCTTTTGTTCAAAAGCAACTGTAATCATTTTTTCTTCATCTGCAAAATGTTGAAGAGCTTTTCCTATTTTACTAGAAACAGGAAAGTAACCAGAAAATGGATATTCTAATCCAGGAACTTCAATTTTTAAATTTGCAACATCTGGATTTTTTCTATTTTTTTCAATAAAAGGAACTCCTGTTGCACCTGTAATCCATGAGTTTCCCAATTTAGAAGGAACTACAATTCCTCTAATACCAACTTCTTTAAGTGACATTAATTATACCTCTTTTTAATATATTTTTATACTATAAATATTCCCAAAATCGCTTGAAAACAATGTATTTCAAGCGATTTCTATTAATTATTTACAACTTTTTGAAATCCTTCAGAACGTTGGAAAAAGTGAGCAATAGTTTCAATTATAGACCAACATTTATACATTATCCATTGAATACTTTCAATAATATCCCAATTATGAAGAGACAGAAAAGCTACAATTAGAGCTACAATAAATACTGTCCATAAGATTTCTTTAATATGTCCAAATAGTCCCGGTCCATTTTTTCTCATTTTATTATTCCCTTTCTTTATTTAAATGAATTAATAATTATTAATATTCCACATACAATTGTTGTTAATGTAAAAAGTGGTAATAAAAATTTTGTTTCAAATTCTCCACCTGCATGAATTTTTAGTATTCTATGAGTAAACCATCTTTTCCCTTTAAATTTAATAGGAAATAGTAATGGTGTTCCTGCAACAGTCATTGTATCTCCTAAAATGTGAAATATATATCCCAACATAATTATAATTATCAACCAGTTATAATTTGTAGAATTATTATAATAAATTAAAACGAATGATAAAAATAATCCAATTAATGTTAATATTATTTTATTTGTAATGCTATTTTTCATTTTTTTAACAAAATTATTTAAAAGTCCGGAAAAAGCTAATTGAATTGTAATAAAAATCCAAAATAATGCAAAAAAATCACCTAATTTATTAAAATTGTATTTTAGAAAAAACGCATTAGAAACTGGGGTATTTAATTCCAAAGTTATTTTAACTAATAATCCTAATAACAAACTTGAAATTAAAGTATGCCAGAATCCTCTATGAGGATTTGCTGTTTCATCATCATATTTTGTTCTTGTTAAATAAAATATAACAGTTGCAGAACTTCTCATTAAAGAAGATATACCTTCTCCAACAATTCCCAATACTGACATTGCCGTTGATTTTGTGTTATCTAAATCAGGAAATAAAGCGGAACCCGCTACAACTAAACTAGATATGAATAAAATAAATAGATTGTCTTTTATTCCTAAGTTGATAATAAAATCTTTCGCAAATAAGAATAATAATAAATAAAATGCTACTGCTGACATTGCATGAGTCGGTCCCATAAAACCATTATTACTTTTAATTCTATTTTTAATCATATTCATTTATTTATATAATACTTCTCCTTTTATAAGAAATATCTAATTTAAGATATGGAATATTAAATAAAAAACAAGAGTAATGAAAAATGGAAAATGAAGAATTGAATAAATATTTAAAATTATATGGAAAATATGTTTTTGGTAAATGGAATGCCCCAAAGAAAATTCTATTTATATAGGTAGAGGTTCTATATTTGGGAACCCTTATCCTATGAAAAATAAATCTAATGAAGAAAGAATAAAAGTAATATTATTATATAAAAAATATTTAGTGGATAGGATTAAAGAAGATTATGATTTTAGAAATCAAGTTATAAAACTTTATAATAAAAATTTAGTTTGTTTTTGTAGTAATGGGACAAATAGTCTTGATACTGGAGCAAGATATTGCCATGGTCATATTTTAAAAGCTATGTCCGATTATCTTAATAAAATATTAAAATCAAATTCTCAGGAAGAAAAATATTAATTATGAATAAATCTACGTTTTTAATAAAAATGCTAATTTTCTGTATTTTTATAGTAAAATAACTTCGTATTCACATATAAGAAATTAATTTAAGCAACTAAAAAGCTCTATAAAATAGAGCTTTTTTAATTATTTAGTTGTAAAAATAACTTCAGATTTAAAACTTTTTCCTTTAGTAGCACGGTCTGAATCTTTAGGTAATTTAATAACATCTAAAGTTTCTCTATCTAATATTACAGGTTCATAATTAGAATAAATTTCTATAATTTCTTCATCTTTAATTGGTTTATGTAACATAGAACCTTTAACTCCCCTATTAGTAGAAGGAATAATATCATTTTCTGTAACTTTAATAGTTTTTGTTCCTATTGTAACAATTAAATCTTTAGGTTTAACAATAGTTGCACTAGTAGCTTTTTTAGCAACTTTCATTCCAGCTATTGTACCAGAACCAGAATTACTTTCTCGAATTTTTTCAATAGAGAATTTTGCTAACATTCCATCATCACTAAGAATTGCCAAGTCATAAATTTTATCTTCATCAGTAATAACTTTTGAATATATGATTTCTTCTCCTAAAATCAATTTAATGAACGGGTCTTTAATATTTTTAAATATATTAACATTTCCAAAATCTGTTACAACAAGAATTTTTTCATTTTCATTTAGTTCAGTTGGTAATATTGAACTAACCCTTTCTGGTTTTACTCCTAAAGCTGAAATTTCAGTAAAATTATCTAATAAAATTGCATCTACATCAATTTCTTTTAATTGACCATTTTTCATTAATGCAAATAATTTTCCTTGAGAAGTTGTTTTTAATTTATAAGAAATTGGTAATTTTTCATCAAGAACTTTATCTTCAATAGTTTTATAAATTGTTTTGTTTGGCATTATAACAACATTACATTCTACATCTTTACCTAATAATCGTTCTTGTTTTTTAGCATTTTTTTGAAGTTCTACTAATTCTTCATTTGTTATATCAGTTACAACTGTTCTACGATTGTCCCCAATAATTTTTTTAGTTGTTTGTAATTCTGATATAATGGCTTTTTTAAGATTTTCCTCAGAGGATAAAATTTCTTTTAAAGACTTTTCTTCTTCTAATAAATTATTAATTCTATTTTTTAAAGCAAGTTTATCTTGTTTAGTTAATTGTTGAAGTCTCATAGATAAAACATATAAAGCTCCTTCTTCTTCAATCTTAAAGTGTTTCATTAGTTTTGTTTTAGCAACTTCACTATCTTCAGATTTTCTAATAATCTCAATTGCTTTATCTATATCTAATAAAATTGAAGTCAAACTATTTGCTTTTAGAAGTTCTTTACTAATTACTTTTAATCTATATTTCGTTTTTCGTTCAAAACATTCTTCTCTAAAGATAATAAATTTATCAATTAAATCAAACATAGTAGCGACTTGTGGTTTACCATCAATAAGAACTACATTATTTACATTATATCTTGATTGAAGACTTGTTTCATTAAATAATTCTTCTAAAACAAGATGGGGATTTGCTCCAGCTTTAACATAAATTACAAATTTAACACCAGTGTCCATATCTGTTAAATTTTTAATTTCTGTAATATCTTTTAATTTATTCTTTTTAGTTTGAACTTTTTTAATTTCTGCTTGAATAGTTGTAGGTGCTATTTGATATGGTAAACTATTGAAAACAATTTCATGTCTTCCTCGAGGTAAAGGATTGATTTCATAAGTTCCTCTAATTATAAAAGAACCTGTTCCTGTCTCATAATACTCTTTTACTCCGTCTAATCCCAATAATTGCCCTCCTGTAGGCATATCAGGACCTTTCATAATAGATAAAAGTTTCTTAGTAGTATTAAGATTTCCTTTCATTCTTTCAATAACGGCATTCATAACTTCTGTTGGATTATGTGGAACCATATCAGTAGCATATCCTACAGCAATTCCTTTTCCTCCATTAATTATATCATAAGGCCATTTTATTGGAAATTGTTCTGGAATTTCTTTCCCTTTTTCATTAGAGTAGTTAGGAATCATTACAGCCGCATTATTAGAAACATCTTCAATTAATAGTTCACCTGCTTCTGATAATTTAATTTCATAATAACGGTCAGCAGAAGGACTATCTCCCGTTTCTGTTCCAACTGAACCTTGAACTTCAATAGTTCTTACTCTTGAAGTAAACCATTGTCCTAACTTAGCCATTGCGGCAGATACTGAAGCTGGTCCATGAGGATGATAATCTCCAATTGTACTACCATATACTGTATTTGCTTTCTTGGTTCCTCCAGATGCTTTCAAACCCATTTTCCATAATGTCCATAAACCTCTTCTTTGAACTGGTTTTAAACCATCTGCTCCTACTAAAGCTCTATCTTGAATTGTATAATGTGCATAAGGAAGATAGTCTGATTGCATAAACTCTTTCATAGAGGACTTTTTGATTTCTCCTGCAACCTTAGAAAAAACTTCTTCATAATTAACACTATCTTTTTTTATTTTTGCCAAGATATTAATTCTCCTTATCTATTTATCTTTTGAATATCGTTTCCTGCTTCCTGGAAGCTCTCCAATCGTTTTTAAATACATTTTAATATAAATATACTAGTTACTATTTAGAATTGATTCCAGAGCTTCCTATGAGCTTATATAATATATTGTTTGAATTGATAACAAATTAAATATATATATTAAATATTCCTATTTTTAATAAAATCAAAAAGAGACTTAATTTATAAAGTCTCTAAATTCCAAATTCTGTTTTTATATCTTCTAATAGTTTTAAATAATTCTTTTTTCTCTCACAAAGAAACTGAAAATCTCTTTCTTCATATTCTAATTCAACTAATTTCTTTTCAGCTAGATTTTCTAATTCTTTTTTCTGAATATGATTCAATCCAATACTATTGTAATTTCTTTTTTCATCTTTGTATTTTCCTTCATATTTAGAAATTCCTAAGTCAATTAAAAAATTAGTATTTGGTCTAATTATTCCCAAATCTTTACATTCTTCATCTGAAAGATTTATTCTTTCAATTATTCTATTTGTATTTTCTTCCTTAATTATCATATTTGTTCCTATGACATCATTGTTTTCTAGCTTTGTTAAATCAACATCATTACTAAAAACATTTTCATATTCACAATAATATTTATTTTTTCTAAATAGATTAAAAATAGATTTATTTTTTGTATAATTTTCTTCTAAATTCTTATCATAAGGTTTTTGAAAATAACTAACTTTCAATAACTCATATATCTCTGGGTCTGTTCCAGGATAATTCTCTAGATTATTTCTAAATTGTCTTTCCCAATATAAAGGACCATTATCAATTATTCCTTGATAATTATTTTTCCATTTAATTAAATCTTCTTCAATATCTTTAAATTCTTTGATTCTTTCATCAAAATAATTTAATTCTTCTTGTATATGACTTTTTATTCTTTCTATTTCAAAAAGTGGTTGACCTTCTACAACTCTTTTTTTAAACTTATCATAATCAATTTTCTTTTGATTCATTTGCCAAGGTTCACCCTCTTTTAAATCAATTGAATTAATTCTTCTTTCATTTATTTCATCTGCATGTTGTAGAGCTTCTTCTTTAGTATTAAAATGTTCATGTGTTCCTCCAAATGGACAAAACTTCTTAGCTTTACATGGAGCTGGCACACCTTTTAATCCTATATGATATTTTCCTATCATTTTATAACTCCTTTTTATTTATGAATATCTATATAAGAAAAAGAGTATATTTAAAATATACTCTTTATTTATTTAAATAATTCTCTAAATTATTAGCTTTGATGAAATTATTTATCTTATCATCATCATTTGATATATTATCTTTATACCAATCAATCCAAGCATTTGTAACAGCATTAGGGAAATTATTTATAGCTTCTTCTCTTGTATTAACATGAGTAAATCCTTCTATATCATTTTGTTCAAAATGTTTTAATAAGAAGTCTGGAACTTTTGCTTTATCAAAAATAACTTGATTATTACCTTTTGAGTCTAAAGTTTTTTTCATAAACTCTTTATCATAGATAGCTTTAGCTATTGAAGATTTTACCATTTTATTTAAAGCATCATTATCAATTTCTTTATCAAATGAATTAAATCCAACTTTATCTGATAAATCTTTCATGTTACCTTGTTTAGCATTAATTGTTTCTCCCTCAAAGGTTGTTTGAACAGAGTCTGGAATTGAAATTTTTTCATTTTCATCAGTGTTATCAAATGTTTCTAATGAACCTTTTTCATAAATATGATATAAAGCATCTTGTTCTTCAGCACAAGTCATACAATAATAATGTCCTTCAACATCCCAATAATTTTCTCCCTCTTCAATAAATCTTCCACATATTTCACAAATATGTTGGCTATAAGGAGTATTAGGGTCATATATTTTACCTTTTCTAACTAAATCTCTTCTTCCTGCTTCAAAAACAGAGTTAGCTCTTCTTCCTGTTTCAGTAGTAGCTAATTGAGAACGAACAAATTCAGAAGCTCCCGCAAATGCGGCTTGTCTCTTATATTTTCCTTTATCAGGGTCACTATCTGGAATTATCTTAGAAGCACCTTGATAACCAGCTATTGCACTCATAGTTCCTTTTGCTGTGAATTTAGCTGTATTTTTTATCATTCCTAATCCTTTTGAAAAGCCTTCAAAATTCATAGAACCTATATTAACTCTTCCTATTGTATTAAGAATTTCTTTATGTTTCTTAATTAATACAATTGCTATAATAGTCATATAAACCATTGCTCTAAATAAACCAATTGAATTTATTTGGTCCATTATTGAAGATGTTAATATTACTGATAATACAACTAAGAATGAAGCAATTACTTTTTTATACATTGTAGAAAATAATAGCCCTAAATAATCAGTCATTATATTATTTCCTTTACCTGACCATAGTCCTAATAATAAAAATATAGGAGCAATCATAGTTAATAAAGTAATTCCAACTCCATAAGCTGAAGCAACTGTTGATAATACTAATGGTCCAATTATTCCTAAAATTCCAAATAATGTAGCTAAGAAAGATTCTCCAATTCTTGCACCTTGAATATTACCAGTCCAATAATCCCATTGAGGTAATGGTTTAGAAGCTATCTGTTTTACAACTTTATAATTTCCATTTGAACTACCTGAACTTGAATCAGAAGAACTTCCTCCGCTAGATGAACTTGAACCATATTTATGATATTTTTCTGGTTTTGTTGGAGCTTTATCTGGAGTATCATATTTTGTTAATCCATAAGTATTTATAATACCCATTACAGCAGAAATATAATTAGGGTCAGTAGCATATCCTGCATTTTTTATAGCAGTTATGGCCGCTTGAGGACTAGGAGATTTTTGTTTAGAAGCTCCTGTAAAATCAGCTCCTGCTCCTTTACCCCAAATAAACATTGCATATCCTTCCCAACCAGCTTCTTTACTTTCAAAGTTTTGGAACCCTGCTCTAATTGTGGTACTTACTCCTCCATAAACTTCTCTTGTTTGTAAGTATTTACAATTTGAGTTAAAACATTTAATACCAAAATAATTATAATCTCCTGAAGGTGATTTTCCATATCCTGATTCAAGAGCGGCTTGAGCTAACATGACAGAAGCATATAAACCAGATTCTTGTCCTATTTTTTTAGCGGCCTCTCCATTTTCCTTAAAGAAAGCTTCTGCTGTTGAAGAACGTCCTCCACCACCTGAAGAATCTCCATCTGATGAATAACTACTACCTTCTCCATATCTAATAACTTCTTCATCATAATTTGATAAAGCATCTACTATTCTATACCAATCTTTATCTAAACCATTTACATATGAAGACCATTCTCCATCAGTTGGATTATGTAAACCACTTTGAACAGATAATTGATATACAGCCCAGTTTGTAATTTCTTTTTCACCTATTTTTACTTTTGGTTCTTTAACCCATTTAGAATTAATATTTGGTAATTTATTTAAAGTCTTATAATCATCTGTATTCCATTGACCTTTCACCCATGGTTTAAATACAAACTCTTTCCACATTCTACAACCTAATATAGAACGCATACTATCGCCAGCAGAATTTAGTAAATCTTTGCTATCACTTATTCTTTCCAAACCTGTACTAGAAGCACATATATCATCTCCATCTTTAGAGGTTACAGAATGTCCTAAAGAAGATACTACAATAGTTTGTCCTAATGTTACAATCTTATTTGGTAAAGTTGTTGCATTTGGATAGAAAATAAATACAGTTGTAATAAATAATACTAATAATGGTTTTAATAAACCATTTATTAAAGATTGTCTATATTCCCTTTTAATTATACCATGCCAAAAAATATACATTGCAGATAAAATAAACATTAAATATTCTAATGGTACAAAAAAGTTAGAATATAAATTTTTAAAAGTTGATTGTGTAAAATCATTTGTAATTCCTAAAACATCTGATATATCAGAAAAAGTTAGTCCAATTAAAGCTAAACCAATTGACATAAAAAATTTATTAATATTTAGGAATAAATTAGATAGCATTGTTTTAAGAGATAATACATATTTATTGTTTTCTAATTGTTGAACACGTGGGTCAGTAGAAGAAAATCTTTCAGCATATGTTGTTAATGGGTCTAATCTACCATTGTAATATTCTCCATAATCTCCTGATACAGTATTCTCTTTATCAGTTTTACAAGCATCTATATTATAATATTTCCATTCTCCTATATAAGAAGAATATTGAATTCCTCTAAATCCAAATTCTTCAAAAGGAGATTTATTTTTTGCTTTATTATCTGGACCAAATTTATAACCTCCCATTTCTAAAACTTTATTGAAGGGATTGTTATCTGTTTCAGAAGTTGCTAAAGAAGCTTTACTAGATAATAAATAAGGTATAAGTTCTGTATTTCCAGCTTGATATAATTTTTTAACAAGTTCCTTATTATTTTCATCTCCCCAAGGGCCATTACATAATAACCAAGAGTTTATATCAGCATGTCCAACAGAAACGGTATTAATATTTGTTATTGAGATAGTAAGAGAAAGGAGACTTACTATCAATAATAACCAAACTTTTATTTTTTTCATTAAAGTCTCCTAACTTTCACTAATCATCACTTGAATTTTTATTATTCATATTTAACTTAGTAATTAAATCAACAAATTTCATTGCTTTAAGAGCGTTTGCTAAACTTTCAACATTTGCTTGTCTTGATTTATCAACTGATTTTAATCTTTCTTTTCTTTTTTGAATATTAGAGTTGTTTTTAGAAGAATTATTCTTATTTTTAATCTCATCTCTTGATTTACCAAATACTAAATCATCTGGTTTTTTGATTCGTTTTTTATTAAATAAATCACTAGAATAAGAATTTTTATTTTCTTCATCTTTAATATTATTTAAAAGATTTTCTCTAGATTTAGCTCTATTTTCTTTTTCTGTCATTTTTGCTAAAATTACACTTTTTGCTAATTTAACTAATTTATTTTCTTTTTGTTTTTGTTTCTTTTGTTTAGTTTTCTTTTGAAGAGTTTCAGAAATTCTATTAATTCTTTCTTCTTTATCCTCTACAACATCATTTATAACATTAATTTCATCTTTTTCTGTTATATTTTTATTTTTTGATTCTAAAGTTTTTTCAATAATTTCTGTATTATTATTAACTATATCTTCTTTTACTTTCATTGAAGATTTTATATCTATTGCAGGATTAAACAATTCTTTTTCTTCTTTAATAGAATTATTAGAATTTGAATCTTTAATAGTAGTAGTATTATTATAATAATTTGAAATTTCTTCTTTAGATTCTTTGATTTTTAAATTATCAGATTTTCTATTAATCTTATAGGACATATCATTTTCTTTAATGTCTTTTTGAACTTTTTCTACTGATTTTAGATTGATAGTATCTACTTTTTGAATTATTTCAGAAGTTTTTATAAGTTTATCAATATCTTGACTATTGCTATCAATGAATTTAGTAGTTAAATCTTTAATCTTATCCTCTTTCCAATTTTCTGCTTCATTTAATTTTTCATCTGAATTAATATAAGAAGTTTTTGGAACAAAATCAAGATTATCATCAATTATATTTTTAGCATTTGATTTATTTATTAAATCTAAATCTTCAACTTCAAAATCAGAAAGATTTCTCTTGACAACTTCACTATTAAATTTATTTTCAATAATATCTGATTTTATTTGTTCAACAGACCTAAATTCGGGTTGATTTTTATTTATATCTAATAATTCTTCTTTATCTATATTTCTCAAAGGATCCCAATTATTTGAAAGTTTTTCAAATGGGTCTAAACTTTGATTGAATAAATAATCTTCTTTATCTTTATTAATTGGATTATTATCATCAAATTTACCTTTTTTATTAATATAATCTAAAGAATCTTTTGTCAATATGCTTAATTTTTCATCAATTGTTTTAGCATTTAAAACATCTTCTGAATTTATTACATTATCAATATATTCATCTTTAGTTCTGATTAATTTATCTGTATATTTAAATATATTTTGATAAGCATTGTTTGTAATAACTTCTTTTCTTGAATCCAAATAATAGTTGTTCATACTATTAATTTTATCAACAAATTCTTCAGAAGCTTTATTTACATTTTTCTCTTCCTTAACAACTTCACCATTATCATTTAATACTGAATATTTCTTGTTAGGGTCAAACGAAGATAATACTTCAAATACTTGTTTATCATCAGTTGAATAATTATCTCTTTTAATATTATTAAATACATTTTGAGCATTTTTATATCTTAAATGATTTACATATGTTTCATTATAAATTCCAGCACTCATAATTACTTTATTCATTTGAGCTAAGAATTTTCCATCATAACGATTGTCTTTGAAATATTGATTAATATTTCCATCTTTATCAAAAATTCTATTTTGAATAGCTTCTATATTAATTTCACCATTATCATTTACTGGAATTTTTCTAGCAATTGCCATTTCAACTAATCTAGTATATTCATTTTGATATGTTTTTTGAGCTTTCAGTCTTTCATTAAAAGCTAATTCTTCTTTACTATTTAATTCAGCACCAATTTGGTCCATCTTAAATTTGAGTATATTTCCTTGAATACGATACTCATTTTGAATACTGTTTAAACCAGCTTTATAAGCATTTTTATATGTATCTATGATACCAAAACCTTCTCTACGTTGTTTATTATGTATCATATTTGTCGCTCTTCTAATACCTCTAGCACCACCATTAATCATACCTTCTAAAATAGCATTACTTCTGAATTGCTTACTAATTCCAGGACTAGAAGCATATCTTTTATATCCAGCTTTTCTATCTTGAATTGAGTTGATTAATCCGGCAGCGGCACCAGCACCAATTCCAATAGTAGCATCTTTTATACCTTCAACTCCTGATGATAATCTCATTTGTAATGATGGAGGTAAGATTCTAGTTTCTTTTACTTTTTCTCTTAATTTACCAACATTATCATCTATGAACATTTGAGTTGCTTCAGAAGAAATATTAAATAAATTAACTAAATCTTTCCAATATAAAGTTGAGGCTGTTCCCATAGCTAAACTAAATATAAATACACTAGTATAGGTTTCAGTGTTTTCTGTTGCTGATGTAATTATTATTAACATAACAGACAAGAAAAATGTTATTATAGCTCTTTTGAAAACTATTCCAATCATCTTTTGTATATATGTTTGTAATTTATTTTTTCCTGATGGAAATAAACCAAATAAAAACATAAATGGCAAGAAAATTATCATAATTGACATAATTAAACTAAGTTCAATTTTAGCTAAAGACATTCCTATAATCGGAACAGCTAAACTTATACTTACAATAGCAGAAGCTATTCTATAACCACCTCTACCTTCTGCTCCAGACCAATGAAAAGCATATCTACTATCTGAATCTTTTCCTTTATTTGGACCAAATTGTAAATCAACTAATTTATATAATCCCTTTGAAAGATAACCAGTATTTCCATTATCAGTAGTAATTGTTCCTGATTTTGTTTTTTCTAATTGATATAAAGCCCAATTGTCAATAGTATTTCCCCCACCTAATTCAACTGAACCTTTCCCAACTAAGTTTGAATTATTATTCTTCATATTTGAGTTATCTAGATTTGAATAACTTGTTCCAAATTGTCCAAATACCCAAGGGTTAAAAACATTAATTCTCCAAATTTTACATTCAAGTTCTCTTTTTTCATTATTAGAACCACCTTCATTAGAACATAATTCATGAGATGATTTTGAACTAGAAGGAGATAATACTTTCAATATAAAATTATCTACTTTTGTTGGAATATCATCAATTAAATTGATTAATTTATCTGGTTGCATTAATACAAATACACCTAAAACATATACTAAGCACATTGTAACTAACACTTTAATTGAGTTAAACATTGAACCGTTTCTGAATATTTGTAAGAATATCCATAAACCACTAATTGCCATAACAATATTAACAAATGGGAAAAATAAACTATCTCTAAAAGATATTAAAACTTTTTTAGCAAAAACATCAAAGTCTGTTATATCTAGAATGTTTGAATAAGAAAAATCTACGGCTGTTATTGTTATTTTTGTAACAATTTGTGAAATCCAGTTAAAAAATTCATTTCCAATGTCAGGACTTCTTTTAGTTGTTCTATAATAATTAAACATTTGCCATCTAGTATCATCACTTTCTCCATCTCCTGTTCCATAATACCCTCCTTTAATAGAAGGTCTTACAGGATTACATGAGCTATTGAAATTCTCACTAGTTCCATAATTTTCACCATTATAAACATATTTATATTCTGCTATATTTTTTCCAGTTGGTTTACCATCTTCATTAGCACAAACATAATGAGATATGCCTGCTGATGGATTAAGATGAATATTTGCTAATGAGAATGATTTAACTAAATCTTCACTTAGGTCTGATACTAATTGGCCATCAATTTTTTCATTGTCTACTTCTTCTTTTACTTTTGTGTCATAAGCAGATTGATAACAAGAATTAAATTCATCTCCTGTTTTAGAAGAACTACAATCTATTCCATAATTAGATTTCATAGGACCAAAAAATGATTGAGCTTCATCAGTTTTTAACCAGTTTTTTAATTGTTCTTCTTCAGGAACTATAACTAATTCTGGTTTTGTTCCACAAGTATATGAAACTGTTTTATCTTTTTCGCCTTCTTTTTTGTTCTTATTATGATTTTCAGCTTCTTCTTTGTCTTTTTTATATTTAGTATCACAGGATTCCCAATCTGATAAAGCTTTTTTACTTTCTTCTGTATATAGATTTGGGTCAAATTTAAAATTAGGATAATTTTCATTACCATAATCTCCTGCAAACAATGTTCTTATTTTAGAATATTTATCTTTATTTAAGACTTCTCCTAAAATCTTTTTTATTTGTTTTACATATTCAGCGTTTGCTTTTTCTGAAATTTCTTTTGAGTTCATATAATAAACATTATATAAAGTCTTACTAAATTCAGGCCGTGTCCAAGCATGTGTTGAAGCAACATTATAATCTGAAGTATCTATTGCTGTCCAAAAAGCATTTCCGGCAGCCGCATTAATAACATTAGAAGCATATTTAATTGGGTTCCAATCAAACTTTTCAACAACAGCTTTGAAACCTGCTTTAGCTGAACCAAAAATTGTTTCTACACCCAAATTAACTCTATCTAAGAATCCATAGTTAGCTAATAATCTTGCTTTAGTAGAAATTGATATATCATCCCATTCACCTGAATAATTTACATACTGAAGATTATATCCATATAATTCTAAAGCTGTATATTTTGTTTTTCTTTCATCAGGATTTACTGGGACCTTGTTATTAGGTAAACCAGAAGGAACTCCCCAATTTGAGACAGATGAAGTTTTTTCACCATTAGAAATACCATAAGAATTAATAGAAGATATGATTTTTTGAGCAATAGATGTTCCTACAGATGGTAAGTCACAATTATGATTTAATAAATTTTGTGGTTGAGTTGAACTTACATCACAAAGTTTCATTGTTTCAGGATTATATACACTATTATCATTATCATCTTTAATAGAAGCATTTCTAATGTCATTCATATATGTTCCAGGTACTAATAAATAAGAAAGGGCACTTTGAATAGTGTCTTCTTTATCTTTACTAGATAACATTTCTAAAACATTTTCAAATAGATTTCCTTTTCCTGTTCCTGAAAATTCAGTAACTTTATTTTGAAAATCATCATCTGCTCCAGCATTCCCTAAAGAAACTAAGTTAGATGTTGTAAGAATCAAACTCAGTAAAGAAAGAGAGAGAAAAACCCATGATAAAATAGAGTTTTTATTTATTTTCATTACTATTTATTCCCTTTCATTTCAAATTAGTTAATGATTTTTTATTAAATAAAATATCTATGCTATGAAATAATATAAATAAAACAAGCAATAATTCACTTGTTTTATCAATATTCATATTAATAAAAATCATCAACATCAAAGGATTTTTCTCGATTATTTAAATCTCTTAATTTTGTATTTTTATAATCTTTAATGATTTTATCTTTAGAAATTTTCTTATTATTTCCTAATTTTCGATTAATATTTCTATAAATTAATCTATGATATTCTTTTAATTTATCTGGTAAATTAGCTCTAAGATAACATGTTTCAGGATATGTTACAATATTTCCTGTTTTAGGATCTTTTCGTGTTGTTTCTTTTTTAATATGACGAACTACATATCCCATACCAGGATAACGCCATGCACCTGTAGTTAATAACTCACTAGTATATATATCAACAAATGCATCTAAAATATCTTGAACAGCTTCCTGTTTTATTTTTGTTTCATTACTAATAATTCTAATAATTTCTCTTTTAGATAATGATTCATTCTTATTAACAGCTCTGATTTCTAATAAACTTTTATCTAATTCTTCATTATATTCATCAATCATAATATTTTATCTTCCTTTTATTGTTTATATATCCTAAAACACAATATTTAACTCCAACACTATAATCTTTTTTAATAACTTCTAATACTGGTTCAATTAATTCTTTTGGCTCTTTTTTTACATCTTTATAATTATTTAGATTTTTAATATTATAATATCCTTCTTTAGTTCTATTTAAAGCAAGAGTCAATTTTGTTTCATTAAAGAAATCAATTTGTTTAGATAAAGAACTTTTTGTAATATGAAAATTAAACATATCTTCTATATTTTGTTCAATTTCTTTACATTCTTTATCAGATAAGATTTCATTCATTCTTTCTGAATAATATTTTATTCTTGATTTTTGAATATTTTTTAATTCATTTTTATAATCTTCAGAAATCTCAATAGTTATAGCTTGAGGAATAGTATTATCTTTAGGCTTAATTTCTTTTCCAAATAAGTCTTTCATATAGCCCCTATCATTTTATTTTGTTTATTTTTATCTATATCATAATCTTCTAAAGTTTTTAAAAGATTTTTTTGATTGGTTTGTTATTTCATTAAATTTCTTTTCATCTTCAATACCAGCTTTTTCAAAATCATCTAATATTTTAAAATTGTGGTCATCAACAGCATTTTCAACTTCAGCATCATTCATATCACTAAATTTAAGAGATACTTTATCTAAATTGAAACTAGGTCCTTTAGGAACATCTTCTTTTTTCTCTTTTATAATTTCTTCTTGATTATCTTTAATAGCTTTATAGAGATAAATAATTGTTCCTAATATTATTGAGCCTAAAACACCTGAAGCTATCCAAAAAATTATATTATTTAATGTTTCTCTATCCATTTATTCTAAAATACCTTTCTTTTGAAATGTCTGTGAATTATATCCATTTGCTTCAATCTTCTTTCTTAAATTATCTGTCATTAATGAAAAACTATCAGTCCATGTATCTGTTTTTTCATCAAATTTAGCTAATACAGTTGTTGAAATTGCCGCATTATCATCATTTCCCAAAGTATTACTAACTTCCTCAATTGAATGAACCCTATATCTTCCATCTAATAATCTTACTAATTGAATTATTATATCAACAGTTGAAGCTATGTTTTTATTAGCAACTCTAATAGGTTGAGGCATAGCCATTACTGAAAACTGAGTCATTTTTTGAAGACACATTCTAGGGTCACTAGCATGGATAGTTGTTAATGAACCTTCACAACCACTATTAGCGGCTTGTAAGAAATAGAAAAATTCTTTTGAACGTGTTTCACCTACAATAATCTTATCCACACGCATACGATTTAATTGTTGAACACACCAGTCCAAATTTGCTTCATCTTTTATATCTTGTCCTGGTTGTCTAGGAGCTGATTTAAGATAAGTAGTATTTTCTTGTAATAAATTTAATTCAGGAGAATCTTCTGCTACACCTATTCTAATACCCATTGGCCATTCTTTAGTCATAGCTTCTGTAAAGGTTGTTTTACCTGCTCCTGAAGCCCCTGATAGAACTGTTGTTAAATTACATTTCAAACAAAGTTTAACAAATTCTTTCATTTTCAAATTCATTGAACCAGAAGATTGAATAATATCTAATGTAGTTAAAGAAGTTGTTTTTTTAGCAATAGTTATTTGAGGAAAATCACAAGCAGGAGGTAATACAATGTGACATCTTGCTGTATTAACAATTTCCCCTTTTTCATTTTTAAGTTTTAATCTACCTTCATATATATATTTAGGTAATTCATTACTATTATAATTTTCATTTATTTTCTTAATTAATTTTAATGTTTGATTAAAATAATCTTCTTCTCCATTAAATACATCTGAAATTTCAATTCTTTGACCTTTTGATTTAATAAAAATAGAATTTGTTCCATTTGCTTCTACTTCTGATGTTTCATATATATCATCTGAAATCAAGAATTTTTTGAAGATTTCTTCCCATCTATCATCCTCATCAGAAGAAGATGAATAATAATTAGATAGAGATTTTACTTTCAATAAATTATTATTATCTTCTTTTGGTTTAAGATGATTTTCATTTATTGGAAATGGTTCATCTTCAATACTCATAAAATTAAAGTTATTAAGATTTGGTAATCCTTTTGCCATTATATTATTCCTTTGAAATATTTATTAAAGTTGAATAACTTTATCAGCAAACTGATTAATAGAAACATTATGAGCTATGAAAATAACTTGTGATTTTGTTAAATTAGAAATTGTCTCTAATATTGCTTGACTTCTATCTTCACTCATAGAAACTAATACTTCATCTAGAATCAATAAACTTTCTTCTTCATTTGTTAAGAATAATGCAATAGCTAATCTAAGAGCAATTGCGGCCATTGACAATTCTCCTCCTGATAATAAACCAATAGGTCTTTTAACTTGAGTATCTGTCATAACAAATGCTTCAAATTTCTCATTTAATAAAAGTTCTGTAAATTTACCATCAGTAAATTTAGTAAAAATCTCACTTGCAATTTTTGTTAATGCAGGAATAGAAGTTTTAATTCTTTCAGCTTTAAATTTTGTAAGTAATTCATTTGATAATTTAACTACAGTTAATTGGTCTGTAACTTTTTTATATTCTTCATGAGCCTGTTTACAATTATTGTACTCACTTAAAGCTGTTCGGCCTCTTTCTTTTTCTAAATCTAGTTGATGATTTAAATTTATTAAATTCATAGAATCTTTTTCAAATTTTCTTTTTGAATCTTCTAATGTTCTTGTTAATTCTTTATAATCTGTTTTACTCATTGCTAATGAAGATTCTATTTTCTTCTTAAGAATTTCAATATCATCTTTGATTAAAGATAACTCATTTTCTGTTTCTTTTATTTGTTCTTTAGCAGTTGATAAAAGTTCTTGTTTTTGTTCTTCTGCTTTTGCTGATAACAACTTTTTGTTGATAATATCGAGTTCCAGTTCATCTGATTCAATATTTGCTGATAATAATTTTATTTTAGAAGGTAAAGAAAGATAACTATTTCTTTCTTCTTCTTGTTCTTTTGCTATATCAATAAATGAATTAATTTGTTTTAAAGACTCTTTATTTTCATTTAATTCATTATTTAAAATTATATATTTATTTTTTAAATTAATAGCTGAATTTTTTAATTCATCAGCTTCATTTAAATGTTTTTCTAATTCTTTTTCTGGACTATCAAATAAATTTCCACATAACGAACATTTTCCTTCTCCATTTTTTAACAATTTAATTAATTCTTTATTTGATTTAATTTGTTCTTTTAAAAGAATTATATTAGTATTTACTTCTTCTAATTCTTTTGTTATAGTTTCTATATTTACTTCTTTTAATTTTTGTTGAGACAAAAGGAGATTATAATTATGTTCTACTTTAAATAAGTTTTCTAAATACTCTTGTCTTTGTTCAAGTTTATATAATTGATTACGTTTATTATTTATTTCTTTAAATAAATCATTATATTCATTTTGAATTAAATCAACTGAAACTTTTCGACCTTTTTTTAATTTAGTCTCTTTGATTAATGTTAATTGATTTGTTAATTGAGTTTCTAACAACTTGTATTTTTCATTATTAGTAGTTAAAGTTATATTAAATTGTTCTAATTCTTTTTGTAATAATTGTTCTTTCTCATATTGGTCTTCAATTTTTAACAACTCTTCTTTAAAGTTATTATTCTCAATAGTTAATAAATCTATTTCTTCTTTTAATTTTTTAACTATTTTACCTTGATTTTCTAAATTCTCTTTAGACTCTTCTAAAGAAGATGGTTTTATAATAGTTGAAGCAGTTTGTAATCCTCTTCTCTCTTCTCTTCCCATTTGAATAGCTTCAGTAATAGCTGAAACTCCAATTAATTTCTCAATAACTTGACCTCTGTCCTTTGGGGTAGAAGATATAATATTGTCAACTTGTTTTTGTTGAATAAATACTGATGATAAAAAACCTTTTTCATCAGTATTTAATATTTTTCTAATATAACTTTCCGCATGTTTAATAGATGGACCTGTTTCAAATATCCAATCTGAATTATCTGTATCTTCTATAGATTTTGAATAAACTTTACAAGATACTAATCCAGCATTATCTTTTATTTTCCTAACAATTTTATATTTTTGATTGCCTACAATAATAATAGATTCTACTTTAACAGGTTCTTTTTCAGCATCAACACCTTCTCGTATTAAATCTTTATTTTTTTGACCATTAACTCTTGAACCAAATAATGACCAGGCAAAAGCATCTAATAAAGTGCTTTTACCTGCTCCATTTTCTCCATTAATAGCAGTTATTCCTCTTTTTTTAGGTTTTAATATAAAATGTTTATGTGAGCGGATGTTAAATACTTCTACTTTTTCTAAAAGCATTTATAGACTTCTCCTTAATAATATATAATTCTATATAAATATTCCTGAAAATTGAATAAAACTTATATTCTATATATTGTTATTAAATAAATTGTTGTTTAAATAAAACATTTGTTCTTTAAATGAATTAATAACATTTATCATCATATCTAATATAGAGGCATTAAAGTATTTATACTTTTCAAAACTTTTAACATATATATTTTCAATATTTTCAATTGACTCTCTTGATATATTCTCAAGACTAAAATATAAGTTCTTAATATTATCACTATTAGGATTTAAAATTTCATTCATTTTACCTGTAAATAATTTAGCTCCTCTAATTTCATTCTTCATTAGTCTAGAAGTTCTAAAGTTTTTAAATAATTCATTTAGTTTATTTTTAAAGAAATTATAAATAGGCCATTTTTCCTCAGCTCCAAAGAAGAAAAGTTTTATAAATGAACTTTCAATAGTTTCTTTGAAGTTAAATAATTTTTCTTTAATAATAATATTTTTCGATTTTTGATAATCTTTTTTAGACTGATTAATCCAAAACTTATTAGATAATTCAGATTTATTAAAGAATTGTTCTAATTTTGAAATAACAGGAACAAATAATTTATTTAATCCTGAATTAAAATCTGAGTCATAATTAATAATTAATTCATCATTTTTATTAGAATTAGAAAATGATTCAATAATATTTCTAATTATTGTTCTATTCATAAATCCTTTTAAGTAATTATTAAAGTTAATTAAATCTTTATATCCATTTGAAATAAAATTAGTAAATATATTTTCATCAAAATTATTAAAGAATTTAATATTAATTAATCTTGTGTTATTTTCTTTCATTCTGAAAAATCTAGTTTCTAAAATAGTTTTATTAAAATTATTTATTTCTTTAATTAAATTCTCTTTAGCCAAACTGATAATTTTCTTGCCTTTATATAAGATAGTAAATAATATTGACAATTCTGAAAAATCATCATTTGTTAATAAATGATTTTTATTCTTATTAATAAAATGAACAAAAGATTCTAAAGTAATATTTTCATCTAATGAAACTTGTCCATTTGTGGAAACTTTTATTCCTTTATATCTATTAAATGAATAATTATTAATATTATTTAGTTTCAAAGGAATAAAAACTTCATCTTTATTAATCAATTCTGAATAATTATTAATATTAATAGTTTTTTCTATTGATTTAATCATTTCATTATATAATTGATTAAATCTTTTATGTGTATAATCATTTTTCTTTTTCATCCATTGATAAAAATCAATAGTTTCTTGTGAAATATTCAATGAAATAAAATTGCTTAAATTAAGATTTTTTGCTTGAACAGGAAAAACTAATTGCTTAAAATTAGTCAATCTAGTTAATGCTGTATAAAAATGATTTTCTAAAAACATATCACTATAATCAATATAAATATTTTTATATTTTTCAATTGAAAATGTCTCACATTGAACTTTATGTGTTGTAATTGCATATCCTAAAGTAAAAGGCCACACTAAATCAAGATTATATAATTCCTTATTGTTTTTATTAGATACAATTTCATAATTCTTATATTTTACAGGTTCTTTAAATGCAATATATTTATATTTATTGTTACCTAATTCTATTTTAAATAAAGGATAACCCTCTAAAGAAATTCCTAAGAATTGACCAAAACTATTTACTGGAATAATTTTGTCTCCCTTACGATATTTTATATTGTTAAGAGAGTTAAATGTGATATAATCTTTGTGGTGTAAAGATTGACTAATAATAACTCTATCACTTTGTTTTAAATTAAAGGGGATTTTATCTCCTTTTTTTGTTTGATTAAAAAAAGTATAAGTTTTATTATTATTTTTATTTTGTAGGATTTTATTTAATTCAATTGCTGTTTTATTTTTTCCTACAATACACAAAGTTTCTAAAGGATTTAAATTATTAATATTTTCATATCTTGCTTTTTTCATAAATTGTGAAAATTTAATAGAAGTATTATTAAATCCTTTTCTTGCAATCTCTTGAAAGTTTTTTAATTTATTATCTGTAGCTCTAAAGTTATATGTTAATTTATACCATTGAAAGTTAAATATATCCATTAATTCTGAATTTTCTAAACATGAACGATTCGCTATATTTCCATATTTTTCTACTAAAACCTTATTAGCTACTGGTGGTAATTGTGTCATATCTCCGATTATAATAAATTGATGATTTTCAAGAGATGAATAATTTACAATAAAAGAAATAAAAAGTTGAAACATTAAAGAAGATACCATACTAATTTCTTCAATAACAAAAACATCTGTATTAATAATTAATTCTTTTAAAAATTCTTTTCGCTCTGGTTTGATTTTTTCATTAACAATATTAAAATTAAATTCATCTTTTGGGATATTAAAAAATGAATGAAAAGTTGTTCCGTTTATTCCAATTGCGGCTTTATTTGTAAAAGCTAATTTAGTAATTTTTTTACCTTGATTTTTTAATACATTTAATGCCATCATGGTAGTTTTTGTTTTACCAGTACCTGCATAACCAATAACAGCAGTATTACTACCTGACATTATATCTAAACCTATATTTAATAAAGAATCATTTTTTAATTCATTATTTTTAATTTTTTCTTTTATAGAATTTAAAATTCTAATATTTTTAGAGGAATCTTTAGTAAATAATTGTTCAAAATTATTAATATAACGATTTGTGTTAAATTTTAGTTTTAATTTATTCTTATTTAATAATACTGGTAATTCATTTTCACTTGGATTAATATAATAATTAAATCTATTTGTTTCTTTGATTGAATAAAGAGTATTTTCTCCTATATTTACTAATTCTCCTTTATCAAGTTTTGATGTCTCTTTTTTAGTTAAAGGTATTCTATCTGTAATAAATTTAATTGTTTTATTTTTAAATATATTACTGTATTTTGAAAATTCAGTATAAGTTGAAATAAGCAACTCTTTATCATTTTGAAGTAAATCATTATTTTCATTATTAAAATAAATTTGACTAAAAAACATATTCTTTTCTTTTTTAGAATAAGTAGGTTTTAAGAAATTAATAAAATTAGAATCTACTTTAATACTTATAACATTGTTTTTATAGTCTTTATTTATATCCCAGGATTTTATTTTATTTTTTGTATTTAGTAAATTAAAATAATTATTTCTAAAATTATTAAATACTTTTCTTTTTTCTGATTGAGTTAAATTATATTTATTTAAATCAAATTTAATATTACTTTTTTCTTCCAATCCATATTTTAAGATTGTTAAAAATAATACCATTGTAATATTATTATTTTTTGAAAATTTAAAATTATTTAATAAATCTAGCTTCAAATAATTTTTATTTACTTCAATCTCCATAATAAAATTTAATCTCCTTTTTTATAGTTATATGATTGTTATGTTTCTTACTTATTTTGAATATTCCTATTTTTAAATTTTAATTTTTGTTAAAAAATGTTGAGATTCTGCTAACCTTAAAAACGTGAAACTCTTAGAGGGATATGCGATTGGAAGATTTTAGTGGTGTTTCGCTATAGTATACTATATAATTTCAAATATAAAAAAGTTACATTTCTTATTAAGTTAACAATAAATAAAGAACTTTTTAAATAAAAAATATATAAATAATATAAACATTTTAATGAAATTCATATTTAAATAAATGTTCTTTATTTAAGTATACTTTTTTCTCTTGATTCAAAATTGACTTTCTTAATAGAGAAAAGAATTGGTTACAAAAACTTACTTAATTAGGATGAAATCAACTTTTTATTTTAAAAATAAAAGAAGTTAAAAAATAAAAGAAGAGAATTTTGAGGAAACTAAAGATTTCCTCAAAATACCTTCTTACTTGTCTTTTCTTTATTTTTAA
>ERZ773055.362-NODE-362-length-29393-cov-5.565478_pt1 | contig 29393 bp, 24 predicted proteins | sample MGYA00580515_ERZ773055 | MGnify/ENA primary metagenome ERZ773055 (study PRJEB29015, sample SAMEA2737993) | human oral metagenome | biome: human oral; feature: human-associated habitat; material: dental | place: China | collected 2064 ...
TTCATTTCTTCCTCCTTTTCGGAGTTCTGCGGTGCAAAATTATTATTATTCTGCTTTTCTAAAACTTGAATATTATTGTTATTAAAAATCAATTTTTCTGCTAATTCAGGGGGGTATTTTGCTAATAGTTCGGTTTCATCAAAATCACTAAAAACTGTTCTCAATGTTAAAAAATCTTGAGCTATTTGATTTGTAATATCAATGTTATGAAATTCTAATAATTTATCACAATAGTTTTTTTACACATGCTTGAAATAATGGTGCATAAATTTTTTCATAATCTTCTGTAATAAAATGTGTACTTGTATTTCGTAGTTCATTTATTGTTTCTAAATTAATTCTTAAAGGATTTTTGTTATTTGTGAAAATTAATTCAATAGCTCGTGTTAAACTAATTGTTCTATTAGGCTGATTAGAAAAATATATAGATTTTCCTTCTTTTAATAATTTTGCTTTCAACATTAATTCCCAAGCATTACAAATAAAAAAACTAAATCCTTCTACTCTATATTTTATCGTAGGTTTATTGTAAATTTCTAATCCCATTATAAATGCCTCTGTTGATTTTTCAATCAGTTTATTTATAAAATTAATAGTTTTTTTCTCCATTTACTATCCTTTCTATATTATTTTTATCAAATTTTAACATAATTATACTATATAATTTCTTATTTTTCAAAAAATTTTTAGATTTAGTCTATAGAAAAAAGCCCTCCAAACAGAGAGCCTTTATATCAATTCAAATTATAATTTCAGCCTATATCGACTTCTATTTAAGAAATCATTGATATAGTACGATCCACATATTATTTATAACACTTTTGTTACTTTTTGTCAACCATATTTTTAAACTTTTTTTAATAAATCCCAAAACCTCCTCAATCCCCCACTTCCTTTATTTTCTTTCTCTTCCAATTAAAAGAAACCAACCCCCTATTTCAAAACCTAAACCTAAGAAAGTAAAAATTATAAAAACTAAATTGTTCTAACAATACGGAAACCATAGTTACTACTACTATTAGTTGTTTTACTTCTATAACGATAAGATATTTTACAATGTTCTTTTCGATCAACCCAAGAACCACCTTTTAATCTTCTATTTGTTTCATTTTTATCGTATATATATGGTGTTTCTTCAGGTATGTATCCATCACTATATGTATCATAACACCATTCCCACACATTTCCACTACAATCATATAAATCTAATTGATTTGATTTTTTATGTCCTACATTACGAGTTTTTAAAATTTTTTCCTCTACCATATAATTTTTCCATTCATTTAAACTATCTGCTCCAGAATACCAAGCAACTTCATCTATATTATTACTGCCTGAATATTTATAATTAAATGTCCCATCTTGTATCGCAATTTCTCCACCTCTTGCAAACCATTCCCATTCTACTTCTGTTGGCAATCTAAATCCTTCAGTTTTTCTAAAATCTACTACATTTGGGTATTCTGTCTTACCATTTAATTGATGTATTCTTAATATTCCTTCTTCTTTTCGACTTAAATCATACACTGGTTTTAATCCATACTTTTCACTTAATTTATTACAAAACTCCAAAGAATCCCACCAAGACACTTTTTCAACTGGACGTCTTCCACCTTTAAATTCTGATGGATTATTCCCCATTACTTCCATCCACATATCTTGTGTTGTCTGATATTTACAAACTTCTAAATTGCAAACTTCTCTTTCTTCATTAAAGAATGATGGTGTGTATTTTCCTCCATTTACTATAACCATTTCTTTGAATATTGGTCTTCCAGCTATTCTCTTACCATTTTTTATTTTTTGAGAAGCTGATTTTATTTTGAATTTTTTGTAGCTCTTTTTCAAAACATCTATTTTATCAGATAAAATATTTGATAAAGAATCTATACTTTTAGTTGCTTCTAATAAATTATTTGTTGTAATTTTCTTTTCTTCCTCATTTTCAGTTTCTAGTATAAATTTATTTTCAACTGCATTTTTGACGATTTCTTCTATATCAGCACCGCAGTAGCCTTCCGTTTCTTCTGCTAGTTCTTTCAAGTTTATGTCGTCTGATATTTTTCCTCTTTTTTCAAGGTGAATTTCAAATATTCTTTCTCTTTCTTCCTCATTTGGGAAGTCTATGAAAAATACTTCATCAAATCGCCCTTTTCTTAGAAATTCTGGCGGAAAGGCTGTTATATCGTTAGCTGTTGCTACTACGAATACTGTGTTTTCTTTTTCCTGTAACCAAGTTAGGAATTGCCCAAATAGACGTTTTGTTATGTCGCTTGCTCCACCGTTTTGATCTATTCCTGCGAAGGCTTTTTCTATTTCATCTATCCATAAAATACACGGACTTATTGATTCGGCTGTTTTTAGTGCCACTCTCATATTGTGTTCGGATTCTCCGACATATTTTCCCAAAAGTCTTCCTATATCCAGCCTTAATAATGGAACATTAAACAGTCTTGCACTTGCTTTTGCTGCCAAACTTTTACCACAGCCTGGCATTCCTACAAGCAGTACTCCTTTTGGCGTATCTACTCCAAATTTCTTGGCTTCATCCAGTCTTCTAAATACTTGTGCCTTAGAACTTAACCATTCTTTTAACCCTTCAAGCCCACCAATTTCTTCGATTTTTTCCTTAAAATCAATAATTTCCAAAATTGAAGACTTTTTAATTATTTGTCCTTTTTCACGAATTATTATATCTCTTCCCGAAATTGAAATATTATTTTTAGATTCAATTATCATATTCAGAACGTGATCTATTTCCAGTTTTGTCAACCCTTTTAACGAAATTGCAACTTCCCCAACATCGTTTTTATCCACATTCACTTTATTTTCCTTAGCAAAGTTCCAAATGTATTTTTCAATCTCGTCTTTTGTCATGTTTGGAATATCAAGTATCGAAGTAAATTTTTCCAAATCCTTCGGTACTGTTTCTGCTTCTGTTACTACAATTACTGTAAAATTATAATCTGAATTTGAATATCTAGTTTCTGCTATTTTCTTTATAAGTGCAATATTTTTAGCATCTTTCATTTCTTCTTCTGCATTCTTAATTATCAAAAACACATTAGTTTTGACACCTTCCGAAAACAGAATATTTAAAAAACTATACAAATCCACAATTTCATCACTTTTAACCTTCGTTTCAAAATTCACAGCTCCAAAGGCCCTATATTCAAAAATCGCCTTATTTTTATATTCTTTAGTCGCTTCCTTCACAATTGTGTCAACTTCTTTGTAATCTCCGCTGTGTACCCAAATTATAGGTCTTCTTGCTCTTAAATACTTTGATAAATTTGTTTCCATTTTTCCTCCTGATTTTTTATTTATTTCAATTTTTTTATAAATATGCTCGAACTCATCTAAAATTAAACTGATAAAAATTAAATAAACCTAACATTACAAAGTATAATTAGAATTTTTTAACTTCAACTTTAAAATGATATTATTATTTTTACCATCCAAATAGTCCTCCAATAAAACTTCCCACTGCTCCAACTGCTGAACTTAAGGCACTTCCTACCGCTTTTACACCTGAAGCTACTGCTGTTCCTACTGCTTTCACTCCTTCCCATGCTCCTTTTGCAACGCTTTTTACTGCCTGTGTTCCTTTTTTTACTATTTCAGTTGATCCATCAATTACAGGTTTTGCAATAGTTCCCACTCCTTTGGCTATCGCTCCGCCAACTTTACTTCCAACTATTCCACATACTGCTCCTGCCGCAAGTGCTACCGCTCCACCAACAACTGCTCCTGCAACTCCCAATGCTCCCAGCCCAATTGCTCCAGCAACTGCCATTCCACCTATAAAACCAGCATTTGATGCAACTATCGCTCCGTAAGCAGAACCTACTGATGTTCCTACCCTTTTTGTAGCTTCTCCTAGACTTATTTCACCTGAACCTAATTTAAACGCCGTTCCTATAATATCCATTGAAGATGCCGCAACTGCTCCAACTGCATTATTATTTGCTAAAACTCCAGCAAAGACTTTCGGAACAACATTCTTTTCGACTGCAACCCTTATTCCTCCAGCAACTGCTGTTGAAAGTCCCATCGAAGTTCCAGTCTTCACTCCAGCCTCAATTACTTCAGCAACTTCCACTTCTTCTCCAGAAACAAGTTTTGTTCCAACATCCAAAGCCATTCCAATACCAACTCCCATAGTTCCATTGATTACAGTCTGTTTTCCTAGTTGTTTGCTTATTGCAAGAGCGTCTACGTCTTTTTCAAAACTGAATTTTACTGCTTCTTTGTTGCCAGACTGGTATTTTTCCTGAATATTTTTTATTTCTTCCTTGCTTATATTTTTACTTTCCACTTCTCCAAATTTCATCTTATCTACTGCATTTGGAATATCTCCAGTCTGATCTGACGGAACTAATTTTGACTGAAATTTATATTTGTAGCCTTGCTGTTTGTCGTAAAATGATTTTGCAGTTTCATCGGCATTTTTATAGGCTTTTGCCTGATATTTTCTTACAATCTTGCCAGAATCTTCTATTGTCATATCAATCGAATTTTTTCCATAAGTTTCGCCTATTTCTGGCTTTAGTGCCTTTGCATAGTAGTTTTTTTCTTTAACTGCCGCATCTATATTGAACGTTCCAGCGTGATGCTCTTCAAATATAAATCCATCTAAATTAGGGTTTTGACTTATTTCTCCAGTTTTAGTTGTAAGTGCTGACAAAATTTCCTCATTTGACTTGCCTATAGCTAAATTTACATTATCAACATAAACATTTGCTTTAGCTGCACTCAATGTATTTGCTACTATTTGCGGATCGTTTATTGCAGCCGCTTCATATATCATTGCCTCGTTGTAATTTGCTAAAATTTCACTGCTTTCCTTCATATCCCTGATAATTTGCTGTCTATCCACAACTTCCGCATTTATTACATTTTCCGAAATTTTATCCAGTATCACATCTCCCACATAATCACTGCTGCTTATCCCAACTTTTTGATATTTTTCCACTTCCTTTTTCTTGTCAAAATAAATTTCAATTCCTGCCATAAGTTCATCAGCCATTTTTTCTATTTCCTGTATATTTTTATCAGCAAGTTCATTTTGCAATTCAAAAATTAACCAGCTTCTCAAATCCTTTTTATTTTCACTTTTTTCATTTTGAGCATAACTTTTTAAAAATTTTTTGATAATTTCCTCTGTTTTTCTCCTTCTGCTCCCTCTTAATCTAAACATTTTCTTCCACCTCAGTTTCATATATTTTTATTGTTTTTTCAAGTTCACTTTTTAATCTCTTTCTCAATTCAATTGGTTCTAAAATTTTTACATTTGAAAAAAATTGTGCAAAATACACTAATGCAAGTTTATTATCACATTCAAAAGTATAAACTCTATCCTTCTTATTTAAAAGTCTAGGTCTATTTGTCAAAACTTTTTCATATAATTCGACTCCTTTTTCTGTAAATTCAACTCTAACTGTGTTCTTATACGATAGAAATGGATCAAAGTTTTTATACACATCATCAATATATTTTTTATCTTTTATTTCAATATTTTCATTTGTAAACCATACTTCTTCTATTTCTGAAATTCTGTAATTCCTATAATCATTATTTTTTTCACAGTAGCAGAACAAGTAAGATCTGTTTTCATCATCTGCCACTTTTACAAAATACGGATTTACCAGCCTTATATATTTATGATATTTTATTTTTATCTTTCTCTTACCCTGCATTCCTTCGTTAATTTTCCTAAAAATCTTTTCAAATAATATTTCTTCACGCTTATATCGTAAATTGTTGATATATGTAAAAATTATATTTCTCCAATATTCAGCCTCAGTTTCAACTCCACTTCTAACAAAAGTATCCATAAAAATTTCATCATTATTTTTATTCAAGTTAAACTGCAGCACTTCTCCTGAAAAGTTCCCCAATTCAACTTTATTCAAATTTTTGTCCATATAATATTTAAAAATTATGTTCCCTATCCTTCCCACAGGCATTTTAAAATACTCCGAATCACTTTTTATAATTTCATTCATAAAATCCGAAATTGTAACTCTAACCTTCTTCATAGCCAATCTCCTAAAATAACAATATTTTTTAACTTCTAAATCTAATTTTAAGCCATTTTCCTTAAATTTAATCCCCAATTATTTTTTCTACACAAATTATATCTAATATCAAAGTGAAATACAAGGAAATATTTGTTTTCGATTTTTGTTCCCCTAAAAAAATAGAAAACCGTGAAATTATCGAAAAAAATTACTAAATTTTCATTATTTCTGTTCCTTAAAACAGAATTTACTTTTTTTCAAATAGTATTCCCTTATTTTAAAAAATATGATATAATTTTGAAGTTATTACATTTTAAAATTAAATACAAAAATAATTGGAGGTGAAATGGTAGAACTTAAAGATATTGAAAAAAATTATACTAATTTTGATTTAAAAATAAATTTGAAGATTAACAAAGGGGAAATCTTTGGATTAATTGGACAATCTGGAAGTGGAAAATCGACAATTTTGAGGATTATTCAAGGGATTTTGAAGGCTGATAAAGGAGAAATTAATATTGCAAAGAATACTGAAATTGCTTATATTTTTCAGGAATTTAATCTTTTGTATAACAAAAATGTCTTTGATAATATTGCTCTTCCGTTGATTTTAAAGAAAAAATTTTCAGCTGAAAAAGTTGAGGAAGTTTTAAAATTTGTGGGGCTGTCTGATAAGAAAAAATCATTTATTGCTTCCCTTAGCGGCGGTGAAAGGCAGAGAGTGGCGATTGCCCGTGCATTAGTGACAAATCCACAATTACTGCTTTGCGATGAAGTTACAGCTTCTTTGGATAAATCTGTAAAAGATGAAATTCTTGATTTATTTGAGGAAATAAATAAAAAATATGGAACGACTATTTTAGTTGTTACTCACGAACTGGAAGTTGTTAAAAGGCTGTGCAACAGAGTTGCAATTATTGAAAAAGGTAAAATTACAGATATTTTCAATGTTAATCAGAAGGATTATGAAAAATCAAACAAAAGTTATGCCGATTATGTGAGGGAGGTTCTGAAATGATGGATGCTGAATTATTAATTGCAATAAAGGACACTTTTATAATGGTTCTTATTCCTACGATATGTGCAGTATTTTTGGGGATTCCTCTAGGAGCCGTTGTATTTTTAACTGATAAAGGCGGAATTAGGGAAAATAAGTTTATAAATATTCCATGCAACATTTATATAAATGTAGTTAGAAGCTTCCCATTTTTAATATTTGTAGTTATATTAATACCTCTCACACGATTAATTTTCGGTACTGCCTTTGGACTATTTCCCGCAAGTTTTCCAATTTGCTTTGTAGCTGTGGCTCTGTATGCGAGATTTACAGAACAGTCCTTTTATGATGTGAATAGCGGAATAATTGATGCGGCTTTGTCAATGAAGGCAAACGTATTTCAGATTGTGTGGCATTTTTTGCTTGTTGAAGCGAGAAGCAGCCTTGTGCTTGGCTTAACTTCGGCAATTATCAGCTTTATTTCGTACTCTACTGTAATGGGAGTCGTTGGTGGAGGTGGAATTGGCGACTATGCAATGCGATATGGATACAACGAATACAACTATGCCCTTGTATACAGGGTTGTGGCGATAATGATAGTCATTGTATTTTCGATACAGATTATTGGAAACAGAATATCAAAAAATTTAGATAAGAAAAGGAGAATTTACTAATGTCAAAAAAATTATTAATTTCATTAGCTGTAATATGTGTGCTAATTTTAGCATTTGTTGGAATAAATTTAAAAAAGGATAATGTCATCAGAATTGCTGCGGCTGGATATCCGATGGATAAAATTGTGAAAATAGCGGCTGAAGACTTGAAAAAGGAAGGTTATGATGTAAAAGTTACTGTATTAACAGATTATGTTACTGCAAATGTTGGTTTAAATGCTAAAGACTTTGATGCAAACTTTCATCAGCACGAACCATTTATGCAAGTTTTTAATAAGAAAAATAACGGAAAACTTGTAAAAGTTAAAGGAATTTATGATGTTTATGTAGGTTTTTATTCAAAAAAATACAAAAATAAGGCAGAAATTCCAAATGGGGCAAAAGTTGCCATCCCAAACGATGTGACAAATCAAGATAGAGCCTTGAGAATTCTTGCAAATGAAGGTCTAATTGAGTTGAAGCCAAAAGATGGACTTTATAATTTGAATGATGTTATTAACACGAAGAAAAATTTCAAATTTATGGCAGTTCCTATTCCATCGCTAGTGCAGGCATACCAAGAAGCTGACTTAGCATTTAATTGGCCATCACATATGCTAAAAATTGGAGTTCACGTAAAAGATGCCTTATTCATTGAAAAAAATACAAATGGTAAATACGCTGTAAGTCTTGTGGCAAGAGAAGATAATAAAAATAGCAAAAAAATACAAGATTTGACAAAAGCTATGACTTCTGAAAAAGTTAAAAAGTTCATTGAAGAAAAATATGCCGGACAAGGATTTCCTGTGTTTTAAAAAATAAAAATCTTTTATAGCCATTTCAAATTGACATTCTGCTCAAAACTAAAAATTTATTGAGTTTTTATGAGTTTAAATTTACAAACTTTTGAATACAGGTTGCTCTACTAAGAGCAACTTTTTTTATGAAAAAAGTTTTAAAATTAATCATAATGAGGTATAATATAAAATAAACATATTTTTTAGCAAAGGAAAATAAAATTATGAAATATATTTATAATATTGATAAACTAAAAAATCATAATGAAAATACAGTATTTGAGGAAAAAATTGGTAAAAAGGCTCAAAATTTGCTTGAACTTGCTGCCAATGGATTTAATGTCCCACATTTTTCAGTCATTACTAACAGATATTTTAAGGAAATTATACTAAAAGAAATTGAAATGTATAATCAAGAAGCAGGAAATAATGATGAAATTAAGGATTGGGAGGCTGTATTCAGCGGAAATACCGAAAGAAAAATTGAAAATATAATTAGAATTATAAAAAATCATAAAATTAAGGAAGAATTTGAAAAGGAAATAGAAAATGCACTAAATGAAGAAAGTTATTATGCTGTGAGATCATCTTCAATTGAGGAAGATAGCAGCAATTTTTCATTTGCTGGACAGTTTGAAACGTACCTTTATGTGAAAAAAGAAAATATGTTGGAAAAAATAAAGGAAGTTTGGATTTCTTCATTTTCAAATCACGTTATGAAATACAGAAAAGAAGGGAAAATAAATAATGAAATAAATGTTCCAGCAGTAATAATTCAGGAAATGGTTAATTCTGAAAAGGCGGGAGTTGGATTTAGTGTAAACCCTGTAAATAATAATTATGACGAAGTCGTTATTTCTGGAACTTATGGACTGGGAACAAGCATAGTTGACGGAGATGAAAATGGAGATCTGTTTATATATAATAAAAAAACGAAGGAAATTAAAAAGGAGATAAGAACAAAAAAAATAAGACAGGTTTTAGATTTTGAAAATAAGAAAATAAAAACAGAAGAAATAAATATTGAAGATGAAGTATTAAATGACATCGAAGTACAGGAACTAGGTGAAAATATCATAAATATTGAAAAATATTATGGAAAACCTCAGGATATGGAATGGGCATTTGAAAAGGAAAAGCTATATATATTGCAGTCAAGACCTATAACTACATTGGAAAAAACAGACAAAAAAACATATAACACAATAATATGGGATAACAGCAATATTGTAGAAAGCTATCCTGAAATTACATTACCGCTCACATTCAGCTTTATAAGAAAGGCATATTCCGACGTCTATAAAAGATTTTCAGAAATTACCGGAGTGCCTGCCAAAGTTGTGGAAAGTTATCAGGATATTTATGATAATATGCTTGGATTGCTAAAAGGGCGAGTTTATTATAACTTGATAAACTGGTATAAACTTTTGATGCTGTTTCCAAATTCTAAAGGCAATAGTAAATTTATGGAACAGATGATGGGGGTAAAAAAGGAATTATCCGAAGAAAATCTGAATGAGAATTTGCTGGAAGCTGAAGGAAAAATGACAGACTTTGAAAAATTTAGAAATAAACTGGAAAAATATAAGGCTGGATTTACATTATTTATGAATATGTTTCTTATTGAAAAAAAGGCTGAAAAATTTTATAAGATTATTGATGAAAATCTTAATGGTAAAAATAGCGATTTAAGTAATAAAAATATAAAAGAACTGAAAAAATATTACAAATTTCTTGAAAATAAATTTTTAAAAAACTGGGAAATACCTATTATAAATGACTTTCTTGTAATGGTTTGGTTTGGACTTTCAAAAAAAATGGCTGAAAAACATATAAAAGATGATTTTGAAAAGGCACACAACACGCTTATTGCTCAAGAAGGAAACAGCATGATTAGTGTTGAACCATCGAAATATATAAAAAAAATGAGCCTTATGATAAAAAATGACAAATCTTTAAAAGATGAAATAAAAAATATAATAAACAAAAACGAAAAATCACTTGTTGAAATATTTAAATTAACCCAAAATGAAAAATTTAATTCTACTTTGAATGAGTATATGGAAAAATTTGGTGACAGAACCGTCCACGAACTGAAACTGGAAGCACCAACATTAAGGGAAGAGCCTTTATTTTTAATAAAAATGATATATTCGCTTTCAATAACAGAAAATGTTCAGGAACATGCTAAAAGAAACATATTGGAAGAACAGAAAAAAATATATGACAGCCTGAAAATAAATCCTATAAAAAAATATTTATTGAAAAAAACTTTATTTTATGCGAAAAAATTTATACGGTTAAGGGAAAATTTGAGATATGAAAGGACAAAGGTTTTTGGAACAGTCAGAAAGATTATGAAAAAAATGGGAGTACATCTGAAAAATAACAACCTTATAAATAATGAAAAAGATGTATTCTACCTTACTGTCGATGAAATTTTTGGACTTGTTGACGGCTCAATAATTGATGTTGACTTAAAAAAACTTATAGAACTGCGAAAAGAGGAATATAAAAAATACGAAACAGAGGCAATTCTTCCTGATAGATTTTTAACAAGAGGATTCCTAGGAGAAAACTTTTATTATGAAGATTTGACTGGAAATTCTCAACTCGACGAAAATACTTTGCAAGGGACTGGATGTAGCAAAGGAATTGTAAAAGGAAAAGTAAAAATTGTCTTAAATCCTATGGATACCCAAGTTGAAGACGGAGATATCGTTGTTACAAAATCTACAGATCCAAGCTGGGTTATGGTTTTTCCTTTATTGAAGGGACTTATAGTAGAAAAGGGAAGCCTTTTATCCCACAGTGCAATTATTTCACGGGAAATGAACATCCCTGCCATAGTAGGAGTACAAGGGGCAATAAGTATTCTAAAAACAGGAGATATGGTTCAATTTGACGGAAGTACGGGAATTATAAAAAAATTGAATGACTGATTTTTATTAAAAATTTAAAATTACAAACAAATTAGGAGGAACATAATTGAAAAGTGAAGTAAAAGAAAATAAAGTTGATTTTTCTTTAATAAGATACTCCCAATGCTGGGAAGATACTGAAATATTGCTTGAAAGTCTTGATATTAGCGAAAAAGATGTATGCTTTGGGATTTTGTCGGCAGGGGATAATGTGTTTTCGATGCTTGCTGAAAATCCTGAAAAAGTGGTGGCTCTTGATGTGAGTTTTCCCCAAATTGCTCTTGCTAAACTTAAAAGGGAAATTTTTAAAAATTTTGATTATGAAGAAATGCTGGAATTTATGGGAGTTAAAAATTCTTCTGAAAGAATTGGGATGTATGAAAAAATACGTGAAAAACTTGAGAAAGATGTGAGAGATTATTGGGATCTTAATAGGGAAGCAATTGAAACTGGGGTGATTCACATTGGAAAATTTGAAAAATTCTTTAAAATTTTTAGGGAAAAGATACTTCCTTTGATACATAATAAAAAAAGAGTGGAAGGGCTTTTTGAGAAAAAGTCGAGGCAGGAAAGAGAGGAATATTATAATAAACATTGGAATAATCTTAGATGGAAACTGATGTTTAAACTGTTTCTTTCTAAATCTATAGTTGGAAAATTTGGAAGAGATAAGGAATTTTTCAGGTATGCGGAAAAAGATATTTCTGAAGAGATGAATAAAAGAAGCAAGTATGCCCTTTGCGAGCTGGACAGCTATGAAAATCCTTATATTCATTATATTATGATGGGAAATTACCGTTTAGACTGCCTGCCTTACTTTTTGCGAGAAGAAAATTTTGAAAATATTAAGAAAAATCTTCATAAATTAGAAATTGTTCAAAATTCTGTGGAAGAATATCTTGATGAAATAGATTTTAAAATAAATAAATTTAATTTAAGTGATATATTTGAATATATGTCTTTGGAAAATTATAGAAATTTGATGAAAAAAATTTATGATAATGCTGATAATAATGCTATATTGGCATACTGGAACTTGATAGTGGAAAGAAATTCGGCAAAATTAAATTATACAGAAAATGAAATGAAGGAAAATATAGAAAACAAAAAAAATAATATTGAAAAAAATTTTCAAAGAATGAAAGAATTTGATAAAAGACTTCATAAAAAGGACAAAACGTTTTTTTATACTGATTTTGTAGTTGAAAAGGTGATAAAGTATGGAAATAACTAAGATGATACTTGTTTTTATTGGTTTTATAATGTTTTTTCTTCTGCTGAATAAACTTGAAAAAAGTGAGACATTAAATTCAGAGCTTATACGGAAAATTTTGCATATAGGTTCGGGATTCGGGGGACTGGCTCTTCCGTTTATATTTGAGAAAAAGAGTTCAGTTATAATACTCGGAGTGATTTTTCTTACGGTACTTATTTCCATTAGATTGATAAAAAATAGAATAGCTGGATTTAGAAAAGTTTTGGAAACAAAAAATAGGAAAACATTTGGAGATATATATTTTATTATAAGTATTTTAGGATTATGGATTGTGTCAAGCGAAGATAAAATAATGTATTCTCTTCCGCTTATAATACTTATGTTTTCCGATGCTTTTGCGGCTCTTATTGGGGAATTTTATAGTAAATATAAGTTTGACACGGGATTTGGAACAAAGTCGATAGAAGGATCTGTGACATTTTTTCTTACGACATATTTTATTTGCATAAATTTCTTTTTATTTTTCAGTAACATTAAAAGTATAAATATCGTACTTGTTTCACTGCTTTTAAGCATTCTTGCAATGATTCTTGAAATGATTTCGTGGAATGGGCTGGATAATATTTTCGTCCCGCTTTTCGTATATTTATTCCTAAAATTAAACTTATATTTAACAGCAAGAGAACTTATGTATAAACTTTGGGTAATAGTTATGCTTCTTATAATTATAATATTAAATAGAAAAAAAACTACTCTTACAAAAGTTGCCCAAACTGCAAGTTTATTTTTCCTTTATATCGTTATGATTATAGGTGGAATAAAATGGGTTGTTCCGCCATTAATAATGTATCTTGGCTATTATCATTTTACGCCAAAAGTTAGAGGGCAGGTTAAAGACTCGTTAAAAGGACTTTTAACAATAGCATTTACCACATCAATGTGGCTTGCTATGAGCATTATACTTGATAAAAATAAGATGTACCTTATTTATATATTTACCTTTTCACTGCATTTTGGAATTATAAATTTAATAAGAGATAATGCAGGAAATGTAAAAAGAGAAACATTCAGAATGAATTTTTTGATGGAAAGTATAGGAAAGGCATTTGTTTTCTTTATAATAAATTATCTTGCTTTGTCAAAAATTTTGGATTTTAAAATGCTAATTGGAATAGTAATTTTTATATTTGGTGGAATATTTATTTACGAAACAAGTATGAAGTTTTTTTATATTATCGAAAAGGAAAAGGAACTTAGCGGAGAAGCAAAAGTATTTATAGCTTCTGGAATCGTTTTTGCCTGTTCTATACTATTACTAGGATTAGGAATGTTATAAAAATTTACTATTTAAAAACGAATGTTTAATAAATCAATTTATTTTTAGACATATTAGGGTTAATAATTCATAATCATTCAACTTTTTTTCTTTTTTATTTCCGTAGGATTGTTCATTGCCGCAAATCCTACGACCTATGGCTAGACTACGACATTTTTCTGCACTGACAAAAAACTCGCTATGCTCAAACAGTTTTGTCATCACAAAAAAATGCTTCGACAGATTAATTTATACCATACTCTGTAAAAAAATACATCTTGAATTATTTGAAAATACTAGATTTATATCCTTTAATTAAAAAAGTTTGTAATAAATTTGTTATTTAAATGGGATTTAGTATAATATAAATACGATAAATTATCAAAAAGGAGAAAATTTACAAATGAAAATCAAGCAATATACAATAACAGAAAATAACCAGATAAATAAAATCAATTTAGAAAAATACATTATGGAAAATAACATTTCACAAAATGAAGTTCCAAAAATACAAATAGAACGTCCGTCTGAAATTATTGTTTTTTATAATGAAAACGAAGAAATAGCTGGAAGTCTTAATTTATGGCACAATCGTCCTAATTACAATGGAAGAAAAACATCATATATAGGAAATGTAAATATACATGAAAAATACAGAAAAAATGAAGATAAGCTTTTTAATAAAGTATTTGAAGAACTCAAAAAAAAGGGGATAAAAACAATAATAGGTCCTTTAAATGGAACTACTTGGAATACATATCGGTATGTTACGGACAAGAGAAATCATCCACCGTTTCTGATGGAGCCTTTTAATGAAGAATATTATGTGGAATTATTTAAAAAAATTGGATTTGAACCGCTTGCTTATTATATTTCTACAATAATGGAAAATATGAATCCTGTTCAAAGGGGGCATTTATCTAAAAAAATTGAAAAATTGAAAAAATTTGACTATTATAAGGATACGACAGTAAAATCTGCGGAAAATAATGATTTAATCACTGTGCTGAATAAAGTTTACGACTTGACAATTGAGGCATTTAAAAATAATTTTCTATATTCTGAATTGGATAGAGAAATATTTTTGAAAATATACATGAACTATGAAGATAAAATTGTAAAAAAATTTTTTAAAATGCTTTATCTCAAGGACGAATTAATTGGCTATGTATTTGGAATACCTGATTATGCAGAGCTTGAGTATAAAGGAAAAATAGAAACGATGATACTCAAAACAATTGCAATTTCTCCCAAATATAATGGAAAAGGGATGGGATATATCTTGATTGATGAGCTTGTAAAGGAAGCGGAAAAATCAGGTTATAAAAATGTGATTTATGCTTTGATGTATGAAAAAAATATATCTAAAAATATAGGATTGCTATTGGGAGATGAATTGAGAAGATATACTTTGTTTATAAAGGAACTTTAAATAAAAGGCGGTATAAAAATGACAATAGTTGACAAAATAAAAGAATTAAGAAGTCTGTATCCAGATAAGACAGCTTTATTTGACTTGCATACAGGCAAAAAAGTTACTTTTACCCAAATAGATAAAAAATCAAATTATGTATGTGATTATTTAAGGAAAAAAAATTTTAAAAAAGGAGATAAAATTGTAGTTTTTATTCCAATTGGAGTGGAATTTTACCTGATTTTAACAGCAATATTTAAAATGGGAATACAGGCTGTATTTATTGACCCTTATGCTGGAATTGAGCATATTAATAAATGTTGTGAGATGATTTCGCCTGATGGGATAATTGGGAGCAGGAAGACACTTTTGAAGGGATTTTTTCTAAAGGGAATTAGAAAAATTGGGAAAAAAATTAATTATATTAAAGTGATGGAATATTCTGAAAAATTTTCAACAAATGAAAATTGGCAAGCAAAAAAAAATGAAAAAATTAAAAATCATGAAAAAATCGAAGAAAATACACCAGCTCTTATCAGCTTTACAAGCGGAAGCACTGGATTTCCTAAAATTATTATGAGAACTCATAAATTTTTGCTGGGGCAGCATAATGTGCTTGAAAAAAATATAAAATTTGAAAAGGAAACATCTGTTTATTCTTCATTCCCAATATTTCTTTTTTCCCACATTGCCACAGGAACAACTACTTTTATTCCTGATTTAAACTGGAAAAAACCTGCAGAATCAAATTTTAAAAATATTGTTCAGCAAATAATGGAAAATAATATTCAGAACGTCATCCTCCCTCCTGCAATATTTCAAAATATTGTAAAATTTTGCAAAGATGAAAAAATAACGCTTGAAAATGTTCAAAAGGTATATACAGGCGGTGCTCCTGTTTTTTACAGCCTTATGAAAAAAATTAAAGAAGTTTTTACAAATGCAAAAATTACAGCTTTGTATGGAGCATCAGAAGCTGAGCCAATATCGGTATTAAATTTTGATGATATAACAAAAGAAGATATTGAAAATATGAAAAATGGAGAAGGGCTGCTGGCTGGGAAAATAGTTAATGAAATAGAGCTCAGAATAGAAAAATTAGACAATGTTAAAGATCCTTCAGAATTAAAAGGCGAAATACTTGTAAAGGGAGAAAATGTGGTTAATGGTTACCTAAATGTTGAAAAAAATCCTGATGAAAACTGGCATAGGACAGGAGATATGGGATATATTAACAGAAAAGGGCAACTTATACTGCTTGGAAGGGTTAAAGGGCTAATACAAATTGAAGAAAACATTTATTATCCTTTTACTATAGAAACGGCCTTTTCATTTTGCAAAAACTTGAAAAAATCTGTCCTTACTTCAAAAAATAATAAATTGTATCTCTTTGCTGAAAGAAATCCTGAATTTAAAGGAGATTTGTCTGAGGATAATGAAATTAAAGAATTAAAAGAAAAATTTGGAATATTTAAAATAATTGAAACTGAGATTCCAATGGATAAGAGGCATAATAGTAAGACAGATTATAAAAGGCTGGAAGAGATAGTTGAAAAACTTTAAAAATTTAGATTCAGAAAGGAAATTTTATGAAAACAGAAGCAAAAGAGTTAATTCAGGAGGGGTTAAAGTTGTTTTCATTATATGACAGAAGAGCTTTGAAAAGATTCTATCTTTCAGCAGAAAAGAGTGAGGCAGACTTGTCATATCTTGATGAAAAGTATCAGACTCATATACGTTCTAAAGCAAGAGGACTGTTTTTTGATTTTTTAGGAGGAATTATAGAAGGCATTGCAAGTTCAGGAAGTCCGTTTAGTCATTCTCTGGATAGAGCGATGACCATTGAAAAGCGTGAACAGTATAATGAAAAAAAATTAATATTAAGGTATAAAATTAAAGATTTTATTGAAAGTACACCAGTAGACAGTAATACAGGATATTTACTTTCCATGATTGACTTTTATTGTCAGTAAAATCTATTTATATATAATATTGTAAGAGGAGAAATAAATGAGTCAAAGTAATATAAATTCAAAAAAATCAATAATCCAAAATATAAAAAACTTCAAAATATATCTGAATGAACGGTTTCCATTAGGAAAAAACTCAATTTTTGTACTAATTTTTACTTTGTCAGGATATATCTATACAGGATTACTATATAATTCAAAAATCATTAATCAGATTTTTTCAAAAGAAATTAAAGTGCCAATGCCTTGGCATAAAATAGTTGCTTTATTTATCATAATTTTTATGTTTTTCTTACAATTAAGAATTACAGATGAATTTAAGGATTATGAAGAAGATTTAAAATACAGGGCTTACCGTCCTGTTCAAAGAGGAGTAGTAACTTTAAAAGCATTGGAAAAAATAGGAATTGCTACCGTTATTATACAAATAATTCTTGCATATGTTATAGATTTTAAAATTATATATTTTATGATAATAGTATGGTTTTATATGTTTTTAATGGCAAAGGAATTTTTTATAAAAGAGTGGCTTACAAAAAGAATTTTAATTTATGCTCTATCTCACGTTGTAATAATGATTTTTATTACTCTCGTTATTGTAAATGCTGCACAATATATTGTATTAGGCGAAGCAGAAAATATTTTTAAATTTGGAGCGTTGCAATGGTATAGACATAATATTGATATTGCCCTAATTCCTCTTTTTACGTTAAATTATCTAAACGGAATTGTCCTAGAAATTGGAAGAAAAACGAGAAGAGCCGATGAAGAGGAACATGGAGTACAGACTTACAGCAAACTTTGGGGAAAGAAAAAGGCTGTAGTAATTTTAAGTTTACTTTTTGCTGTTGAATATTTTCTTGTCATTCTTGGACTTTCTTATACTTATGAAAAATATTTTTTATTCAGCGGATTGGTACTGCTTATAATTCTGATAATTTCAATATATTTTATGATAAAATTTTTGAAAAAGGATTTATCGGGGAAAATTGTAGAAAGCGTATCGGGACTTTGGATTGTGTTTTCTAGTATGGGGCTGGGGCTTCTTCCGTATTTTGTATTTAGCTTGATAAAATAAATTAAAGAAACAAGAGTTTGGAAAATAATTATTCTCTTGTTTTTTTTGTACTTCGAATTTTAAAAAATAAAATACTATTTTCCATTTAAACATCTGATTTGTTATGAATTTCTTTTGCTTTTTTACTTTTAAAGAAATTTTTTAGATAAATTTAAAAATAGACTTCCATTTGAGAAAAATCGAGATATAATTATAACATAGACTGACCTAAAGGAAGTGATAAATGATGATCGAACTAGAAAAATTGTCTACTGAAGAAAATAATCCAAACAGCAAGGATATTGAATTGCAGGATAGCCTTGAAATTGTAAGAAGAATAAATGAGGAAGACAAGAAAGTGGCATTTTGCGTGGAAAAGGAACTGGGCAGTATTTCACGGCTGATAGATGCTATTTTGTCAAGATATGAAAAAGAAACAAGAATTATATATATTGGCGCAGGAACATCAGGAAGACTTGGAATTCTTGACGCTTCAGAATGCCCTCCTACTTACGGAGTTTCCTTTGAGAAAGTTCAAGGAATAATTGCTGGTGGAAATGAAGCGATATTCAAGGCTAAGGAAAATGCTGAGGATAGTCCCGAACTGGGAAAACAGGATTTGCTAAATATTAATCTTACAGAAAATGATGCAGTTATTGGGCTTGCCGCTTCTGGCAGAACTCCCTATGTTTTAGGGGCAATAGAATATGCCAACAGCATTGGTGCAATTACGGGAAGTATAACTTGCTCAAAAAATTCTAATTTATCTAAAGTTAGCCAGTATCCAATAGAAGTTCCCGTTGGAGCTGAAATTGTTACAGGCTCTACCAGAATGAAGTCTGGAACGGCACAGAAAATGATACTTAATATGATTTCCACAACAATTATGATAAAACTGGGAAAAGTATTTTCAGGCTACATGGTGGATGTTAAAACTTCCAATCAGAAACTGGTTGAGCGGGCGAAAAGAATAATAATGATAACTACTGGGGCTGATTATGAAATTGCAAGTTCTGTTTTGAAAAAAGCTGGAAATGATGTAAAAACAGCTATTTCTATGATACTTTTGGATATTGATAAAGATATGGCAATGGAAAAATTAAAACAATACGATAATAATGTGGCAAAATTGATACATGAATATTCTGAAAAAAATATTTAGCAATTTAGAAAGGATTGAAAAAATGGGAAAAAAAGACGGAATTAAAATTGTAACGATTGGTGGAGGCTCTAGCTATACTCCTGAACTGATAGAAGGATTTATTAAAAGGATAAAGGAATTGCCAGTAAAGGAAATATGGCTAGTTGATATTGAAGAAGGAAAAGAAAAATTAGAAATAGTTGGAAATTTGGCTAAAAGAATGGTGGAAAAGGCTGGTATTGACTGCAAGGTTTATTTGACGCTGGATAGAAGGGAAGCTATAAAGGATGCGGATTTTGTGACGACTCAGTTTCGTGTGGGGCTTCTTGATGCGAGAATTAAGGATGAAAGAATACCATTTGAAAATGGACTTCTAGGGCAGGAAACAAATGGGGCTGGGGGAATGTTTAAAGCATTTCGCACAATTCCTGTAATACTTGATATTGTGAATGATATAAAGGAACTTGCTCCAAATGCCTGGCTTATTAACTTTACAAATCCAGCTGGAATCGTAACAGAAGCTGTACTAAATTATGGAAATTTTGAAAAAGTTGTCGGACTTTGCAATATTCCAGTACATACTCAGATGGACTGTGCAAGTCTTTATAAAAAAGATATTAGCGAGTTTAAATTCCAATTTGCAGGGCTAAATCACTTTGTCTGGTACAAGGTATGGGACAAGAAAGGAAATGAACTTACGGCAGATTTATGGGATAAAAGACAGGATAAGGAAAATCTTGGTGTAAAAAATATTGTAAGCATAAATTACGATTATGATCAGATAAAAAATTTGGGAATGCTGCCTTGCGATTACCATCGTTATTATTATTTGCAAGATGAAATGTTAAAGGAAGGATTGAAATCCTATAGGGAAAATGGAACTAGAGGAGAAATTGTAAAAAAAGTTGAAGCTGAATTGTTTGAACTTTATAAAGATGTTAATTTGAAGGAAAAGCCTAAACAGCTGGAAAAAAGAGGAGGAGCTTATTATTCTGATGCAGCTTGTGAACTTATTAGTGCGATTTATAACGATAAAGGCATAATAATGGCTGTAAATACTAGAAATAAAGGAGCTATTACAGATTTACCATATAATTCGGCAGTTGAAATTTCATCATACATTACAGCAAGCGGGCCTAAGCCAATAACCTTTGGTAAATTTCCAAATGCTGGACAAAGAGGATATATTCAGCTAATGAAGGCAATGGAAGAACTGACTGTGGAAGCGGCTGTTACAGGAAATTATTACACCGCATTGCAGGCTTTCACTACAAATCCACTAGTTCCTGGAACTACAATTGGAAGAAAAGTTTTGAATGAACTTCTGGATGCACACGAAAAATATTTACCACAGTTTAAGGATTATTATGAAAATAGAGAAAAATATCAAAAAGGAGGAAAATAAGAAATTATGGATAAGGAACAAATGGAATTAGTCGTATTTGAAATTGTAAATAGTGCTGGAATGGCAAAAGGGATGGCTTATGAAGCATTAGGTGAAGCGGAAAAAGGGAATTTTGAAAAAGCCGAAAATTTACTGAAAGAAGCTGATGAGGCTCTGTTGTCAGCTCACAATGTTCAGACGGAGATAATTCAAGCGGAAGTAAATGGAGAAGGAATTACACCTTCAGTTCTGTTCGTTCACTCGCAGGATCATTTGATGACAGCAATTGAAGCGAAAACATTAATTGAAGGTATGATAAAAATGTATAGAAGAATTGATAAACTTGAAAAGCAATAGGTTTATAAAACTGATAATTGAAAAACTAACACTATTTTGAATAGAATTGATACAAAAACTATAAAAATTGAAAAATAAAAATAAATTTAGGAGGATTTTATGAAAGTATTATTTGTATGTTCACTAGGAATGTCTAGTGCAGTAGCAGTAAAGGCTCTTGAAAAAGAAGCAAATGCAAAAGGTGTAGAAATTGAAGTGAAGGCTGTGAGTACGCAGCAGTTTGAAGAAGAAGTAAAAAATGGATATGACGTGGCAATGGTTGCTCCTCAAATAAGACACAGATTTGATACACTAAATGCCCAAGCAAGCGAAGCAGGTGTACCGTGTGCAATGATTACTCCACAAGGGTACAGCCCACTTGGAGGCCCAAAACTATTAAATCAGATTCAGGAATTAACACAAAATAAATAAATTTTAATATCTTAACAATTCACAAAAACAATATCGTAACAGGAAAGGAAGCAGAATTATGGCAGTTTTAGAACAACTTTCAATAAAAATGGCAAAAATATCAGAACAAAGACATTTAAGGGCAATAAGGGACGGTATAGTTTCCACATTGCCACTAATCATTGTCGGATCAATATTTTTAATTTTAGCGTTCCCACCTTTTCCAAAAGAATGGGCAATCTCAGTTTTAGCAAAAAAACATGCAGTACAAATGCTACTGCCCTACCGTATGACAATGTTCATAATGGGACTTTACGCAGTTATGGGAATCGGTTACAGCCTTGCAAAATCGTATAAGTTAGACGGAATTACAGGGGCAATACTGTCAGTCTGTGCATTTTTACTTACTATTATGCCTAAAATGATTAACCCGATAGAAGTAATAAATCAGACTATTGGCGGAAAAGCAGTACAAATTATTGTTGAAGAGGGTACAAAAGGCTCTCAAATTATTCAGGAAGATATTGGGTATGCTCTGCAAATGTCAAGATTAGGCTCTGCAGGCTTATTTGTAGGAATAATAGCGGCAATATTCGCAGTTGAAGTATATAGAATGACTACAACAACTGGATTTAGAATAAAAATGCCTGAAGCTGTGCCAGAATCAGTTGCACGTTCATTTGAAGCCTTAACTCCAGCGGCAATAATTATTTTCACATTGACAATTTTGACTTACTGGCTAAATATTGATTTACACGATATAATAGGCTCAATTATAAAACCTGTTCTGAAATTTAGTGATTCATGGTTTTCTGTAATACTTATCGTATTTATGATTACATTCTTCTGGAGCTTTGGAATTCACGGTGATTCAATTGTCGGATCTGTTGTACGTCCGTTGTGGCTTATGCTTCTTGAACAAAATGCCACAGCTTTGGCAAATGGACAAAATATTCCTCACATTGCCGCAGAGCCTTTATACCAATGGTTCATTTGGATTGGCGGTTCAGGAACAACAATAGGATTTGCACTATTACTACTACTTAAATCAAAATCAACTTATGGTAAGACACTAGGAAAAGCAGCAATCCTTCCTTCAATATTCAACATAAACGAGCCAATTATTTTTGGAGCTCCAATAGTATTAAATCCTACATTATTACCGCCTTTTATAATTGTTCCAATAGTTAATGCTTCTATCACTTATTTCGCAATGGTAGCAGGACTGGTAAACCGTGTAACTTCAACACCGCCTTGGACTCTACCTGGACCAATAGGAGCATTTTTAGCAACAAATGGAGATTTTAGAGCAGTTATTTTAAATATACTTCTTATTATAATTTCTGTTGTAATTTACTATCCTTTCTTTAATGCCTATGAGAAAAAATTATTGGCAGAAGAACATGCTGAAGCACAAGAATAAAAATAGATAGAAGAAGGGAAATAACACAAAATGAGAAAATTAGGAATTTCAATTTATCCTGGAAAGACAACTGAAGAAGAATTGCTAAGTTATATTGACAAATCTTTTGAAGCTGGCTTTAGCCGAATATTCAGTTGTCTGCTCTCTTCTACAGAGGATAAAGAAATAATTTTAAAAAAATTTAAAAAAGTAAATTATTATGCTAAAGAAAAAGGGTTTGAGATTATTCTAGATGTAAATCCAAGAGTTTTGGAGGATTTGGGAATAAGTTATGATAATTTAGCATTTTTTAAGGAAATGGGAGCTGACGGAATTAGGTTTGATATTGGATTTACTGGATTACAGGAAAGCATTATGACATTTAATAAGGAAAATTTAAAAATTGAGATAAATATGAGCAACGATACTCATTATATTGATACAATTATGGATTACCGCCCAAATAAAAATAATCTAATAGGATGCCATAACTTTTATCCTCATATCCACACAGGATTAGGCTTGGAATTTTTCAAAAAATGTACAGAAAATTTTACAAAATATGGATTACGAACAGCCGCATTTATAACTTCACAAGCTAAAAACAGTTTTGGCCCTAAGCCAGTAACACAAGGATTACCAACCTTGGAAATGCATCGTAATTTACCGTTAATAGTTCAGTTCAAGCATTTTGTGGCACTAGAAACAATTGACGATATAATTATTTCAAACTGCTATCCAACTGATGAAGAATTAGAAGAATTTAAAAAAGTGCGTAAAGATATGGTAAGTTTCTCAATTGAACTTAAAAAAAATGTTCCTGAAATAGAACAAAAAATAATTTTTGATGAATTTCACTTTAATAGAGGTGATATTTCTGAAAATCTAATCCGTTCTACAAATAGCCGTGTAAAATATAAAGAACATAATTTCAAAATTTTCAATGCCCCTGAAATAATAAAAAAGGGAGATATAATTATTGAAAGTAGCGAATTTGGACATTACGCAGGGGAACTTTTGATTGCAAAAACAGAAATGAAAAATACTGGAAAATCAAATGTTGTTGGAAAAATAGCAGATGAAGAAATATTTTTAATTGACTACATCAAACCTTGGCAAAAATTTTCTTTTGTAAAAAAATAAAAATGCCTCTATCTAATAGATTTATCTTTAACTATTTAATTAAAAAATTTTGAAACTTCAACTTACAAAGGAGATGAACATTATGGATGCAAAAAAAACAGCACAGGAAATTTATGATATTTTAGGTGGTAAGGAAAACATCATTTCAAATGCGGTCTGTATGACAAGACTCAGAGTAAAGACTAGAAATGAAGTGGATTTAGAAAAGTTGAAAAAAATTGATGGTGTATTAAATGTCGTGAATGCAGAAACTTTACAGATTGTATTAGGGCCTGGAAAAGTAAATACAGTAGGAGATGAATTTTCAAAACTTAGTGGTATTGCTCTAGGATTTTCAGATAGTAACGTAAAGGATGTAGCAAGTGAAAATAAGAAAGCAAATAAACAAAAACATAATGGTCCTGTCCAACGATTTCTTCAAAAAATTGCAAATATATTTGTACCTCTATTACCTGGAATAATCGCATCAGGATTAATAATGGGGCTTACAAATGTAATAAATGTTGCAACAAAAAATGCTTATAATACAGTATGGTGGTTTGCTGCGATAAGAAGTATCGGATTTGTTATGTTTGGATATCTTGCGATTTATGTAGGAATGAATGCCGCAAAAGAATTTGGCGGAACTGCAGTGCTTGGTGGAATTATGGGATCAATATTTATCACAAATCCAGCCTTACCCTTACTTCTTAAAGTAGAAGACAAGAGTGCAGTTATACTTCCTTTTACAGGTAAGCCTTTTGCACCTGGAATGGGAGGACTGCTTGCATCGTTATTTATGGGTATAATAGTTGCATATTTGGAAAAAAATATAAGAAAGATAGTTCCTGTAATGCTTGATACATTTTTTACTCCTCTTTTAACTTTAATAATAGGTGTATTTGTAGCCCTAATAATAATTCAGCCTTTAGGAACTGTTGTAACGGGCTTCATATTCGCTATTCTTGATTTTTCATATAAGAAATTAGGAATATTGGGAGGATATATACTGGCAGCTGGATTCCTTCCTTTAGTTTCAGTTGGACTGCATCAAGCTTTAACTCCTATACACACCTTACTTAATGATCCGACAGGACCTACAAAAGGAATTAACTATCTGCTTCCTATACTTATGATGGCAGGAGGAGGACAAGTTGGTGCAGGAATTGCAATTTATATAAAAACTAAGAATCAAAGACTTAAGAATATGGTAAGAGATTCTATTCCTGTTGGAATTCTTGGAATTGGCGAACCATTAATGTATGCTGTAACTTTACCATTAGGAAAACCTTTTATTACAGCCTGTCTAGGCTCTGGAATTGGTGGGATTCTTGCAGTTCTATTCCACTTAGGAACAATTTCTCAAGGTGTCTCAGGCTTATTCGGACTTCTTATTGTTGTTCCGGGAACTTGGATTTACTTTATAATCGCAATGCTAGGAGCTTATGCAGGCGGATTTGCACTAACTTATTTATTTGGAATTGATGACGAAAAGATAGAAGAAATGTATGGAAAATAAATAAAAGAAATTATAACTAAATTTTTTTTTAATATTTCTAGCTGAAGCTAAAATAACAAGTTAGCCATTCTATAGCTAATCAATATATTTTTACTTTAATTTTTAAGCAGATTGATTATAATTCTGAATTACTAAACTATGGGCTATTTCATTTAATCTTTTATTGAAATTAGCCCATATTGTTTTTTTTATTTTTTGGATTTAATTTCTGCATTTTTTCTCAAAAATTTTCTTCCTTTTGTTTTAAAAACTCAAAATAATTTTAAATATAAATTTAAAAGATTAATCTGCATCATCCACATTGACTCTACCCTCAAGCGATTTCCCCAACGTCGCCATATCAGTATATTCAATATTTCCACCCATTGGAATACCACTTGCAATTTTTGAAATTTTAACATTTTTTTCTTTTAGAAATTTTGTCAAATATAAGCTTGTAGTTTCACCTTCCAAATCAGGATTTAAAGCCAATATGACTTCTTTAACACTCCCATCCAGCCGATTCATCAACTTTCTCAAATTCAAATCTTCAATAGTAACCCCATTTAAAGGATCAATTTTTCCACCTAAAACGTGATAAAGCCCATTATATGTTTCAGATTTTTCAAAAGCAATCACATCCCGTACTCCTTCAACTACGCAAATCACTTCCTTATCTCTTTTTTTACTAGTACAAATCTCACATATATCGTTTTCAGATAAATTTCCACAGATCTTACAATGTTTAATATTCGTATGTGAATCCTTTATTATTTCTAGCATTCTATCAACATCAGCTTCACTTCTATCAAGTACATCAAATGCAATTCTTGCTGCACTTTTTCTCCCAATTCCAGGTAATTTTGCAAAAACATCAATTAAATCATCTAATTTTTTCATATTTTTTATTTCCTCTCTTTTTTAATCTTAAATAATTTTAAAAAAGGGAAAGGCATAAAAACCGTTTCCCTTATAAAAATATTTATGATTAAAATGTCAAACAATCAAACTAAATTATTCTCCAACTCTTTCTACTCTGAATGTATTAGTTGTTCCTTCTTTAGAAATTCCAGTAACTAATACTACTAAATCACCTTTTTTAGCTTCTTCGTGATTAGCTGCAATTTCTCTTGCTTTTGCAAAAAAGTCATCAGTTTTATCTAATCCTTTTTCTACATAAGCTCTAACTCCTCTTACTAATGCCAATTGTCTAGCAGTTTGTTCATTGTCAGTTAATGCAATTATAGGTACAGTTGGTCCATATTTTCTAATCATCTTAGGAGATCTTCCTGTTTTTGTCCAACATACGATTAATTTAGCATCCAATGATTGTGTAGTACTTACTGCACCGCTTGAAATTGCTTCTGTAACAGAAATTTCTGATCCAGATGGAGTTTCAACTGGTTTGAATTTTTTAAATTCATCTGTTCTTTTTGAAATAGTAGCCATCATTTTAACAGCTTCTACTGGATATTTACCTTTTGCTGATTCTCCTGATAACATAACAGCATCAGTACCGTCTAAGATAGCGTTAGCAACGTCTCCTGCTTCTGCTCTTGTAGGTCTTGGGTTTCTAATCATTGAATCTAGCATTTGTGTAGCTGTAATAACTGGTTTTCCAGCTTTATTACATTTTCTGATCATCATTTTTTGCATGAAAGGAACTTCTTCAGCAGGAACTTCTACTCCTAAATCTCCTCTTGCTACCATGATTCCATCACTTAATTCCAAGATTTCATCGAAGTTGTCAACACCTTCTTGGCTTTCAATTTTAGGAATAATTTGAATATTTTTTCCACCATTATCATCTAATACTTTTCTTACTTCAGCAACATCAGATGCTTTTCTTATGAATGAAGCTGCTACAAAGTCTACACCTTGTTCACAACCAAATTTCAAATCAGCAATATCTTTTTCAGCTAATGCTGGTAAACCAACTGAAACATCTGGCAAGTTTACACCTTTAGTTTCTCCTAATTCTCCAGTATTTGTAACAACACATTCAACTTCTCCAGCTTCTTTGTTGATAGCTTCAACTTTTAATCCAACTAAACCATCATCTAATAAAACAGTACTTCCAACTTTTAAGTCGTTTACAATTCCAGGATATGAAACTGAAAATTTACTAGCATTTCCAACAAAATCATAATCTGTTGTCATAATTACTTTTTTACCAGTTTCTAGTAATACGTCTTTCCCACCTTCTAATTTTCCTGTTCTGATTTCAGGACCTTTAGTATCTAATAAAATCCCTATTTCTTTACCTGTTTTTTTCATTACTTCTCTAATATTTTTAATTCTTTGTCCGTGTTCAGCAAAATCACCGTGAGAGAAGTTTAATCTCATTACGTTCATTCCACTTTCTACTAATTTTGTCAACATTTCAACACTTTCAGTTTTTGGACCAATGGTACAAACAACTTTAGTCATTTTAATTTTCATTTTTCCTCCTAAAATTTAATTTAAAATTTTCATTGTCTTAAATTATCAATGAATTCTTACTAAAAAGCAAGAAAGTTCATTTACATCTTGTTAAAATTAAAAAAATTACTAAACTAACATAATTTTTTTACTAAATTATAATGATAACATATTTGCAATTGCATAATCAGCTGCAGATGCTTTTGAATAATTTTCCCAAGCATAAGATAATTTATGAGTTGTAACTTCTTCACTTTGGATTCCAACCATTAATCCACCTTTTCCTTCTTCAATTAACTCAACAGCTCTAACACCCAATCTTGTAGCTAAAATTCTATCAAATGCTGTTGGAGCTCCACCTCTTTGAATATGTCCCAAAATTGTAACTCTTATACTTGTGTCAATTCTTTTTGATAATTCTTCTTTAAGCTGAACAACATTTCCAACACCTTCAGCAACAACAATTATGTCATATAATTTACCTTCAGCACGTCTTTTTTTGATTACTTCAGCTAAATCATCAATTGAGCTTTCAGTTTCAGGAATCATAACTCCACTTGCTCCTCCTGCGATTGCAGAATAAAGTGCTAAATCTCCACAGTTTCTTCCCATTACTTCAACTAAATATGTTCTTTCGTGAGAAGTTGCCGTATCTTTCAATTTTGAAATTGCATCCAATATAATATTTAATGCTGTATCATAACCAATTGTATAATCAGTTCCAGCTATATCATTATCAATAGTTCCTGGGATTCCGATTGTTTTGATTCCATGTTCTTCATATAAGTAATGTGCACCATGGAATGATCCATCTCCACCAATTACAACTAATCCGTCAATTCCATATTTTTTCAAATTAGCTGCCGCTTTTGCCCTAACTTCAGGATCTTTAAATTCAGGCAATCTTGCTGATAGTAAGATCGTTCCTCCTTTATCAGCAATTCCACTTACATCTAATAATGTTAATGGAGTGATTTGATCTTCAAGCATACCTTTATATCCTCTTTTTATACCATAAACTTCCATACCTTTGTTGATGGCAGCTTTTGTCACAGCTCTTATCGCTGTATTCATACCTTGTGAGTCTCCTCCACTTGTTAAAATTGCGATTTTTTTCATCGTACTTTTTCTCCTTCTATGACATTTATGATTATTCAAAAAACTAATTTTAATCTTTACATTTTTATATTAGCATTTTTAAAATCCATTGTCAATTAATTTTTAAAATTATTTTGAATAAAGCCGTATTTTTCATTATTTTTTAAATTTTTTCAAAATAAAATCATTTTTAAAATAAATTTAATTTGTTTAATTT
>ERZ773055.363-NODE-363-length-29336-cov-4.686623_pt1 | contig 29336 bp, 27 predicted proteins | sample MGYA00580515_ERZ773055 | MGnify/ENA primary metagenome ERZ773055 (study PRJEB29015, sample SAMEA2737993) | human oral metagenome | biome: human oral; feature: human-associated habitat; material: dental | place: China | collected 2064 ...
CGCAATTCTCATTAACTCACCAACACCATCCTTATCAATATTTTGGAATGGATCGGATGAGAGAATGCCCTTCTTTTTATAATGGCCAATAAATTTTCCTATATCATCCCGAGAGAAACCAAAGGTCATTTGAGTCAAGTCGTTGGTTCCAAAACTAAAGAAATCAGCTTCCTGAGCCAGCTTGTCTGCGGTCAGACAAGCGCGTGGTAATTCAATCATAGTACCAATTTCATATGGGAAGGGCTTTTGTTCATACTCATTGAAGAGACACTGGATATGTTCATTTAGATATGATTTAACAAAGTCCAGTTCTTTTTTATCTGCTATCAAAGGGATCATAATTTTTGGCTTGATTTTAAGTCCTTCTTGATGCAGTCTAATGGCACTACTAAAAATAGCCTCAGCCTGCATTTTGTAAATTTCTGGCTGAGTAATTCCCAGACGGCATCCCCGATGTCCTAGCATAGGGTTACTTTCCTGCAAGTTCTCGATTTGACGGGCTAACTTTTCTGGTGACTTGTGCAATTTTTCGGCTAAAAGCTTGATTTCCTGAGGATCCTTAGGCAAAAATTCATGCATTGGTGGATCTAAAAGGCGAATAATCATCGGTTTATCCTGAATTGCTTGGAACATTTGGTAGAAGTCTTCTTCTTGGAAATGTAAAAGTAGCTTGAGGGCTATCTTAATCTCCTCTTCGTTGTCAGCGAGAATGAGGCGACGCATTTCTAGGATCCGGTCTTGACCAAAAAACATATGTTCAGTACGGGCCAGTCCAACCCCTTGAGCACCAAATTTCATAGCTGTTTCCAAATCTTTGACAGTCTCAGCATTTGCTCGAACTTTCAGACGAGCAACTTCATCAGCCCAAGAAAGCAGACGCTGTAGATCTTGATTATTTTCAACTAGGACGGTTGGGATTTCTCCGCTATAAATGCAACCTGAACTACCATCAACAGAAATGATATCTCCTTCAGTAAGGGTAAGACCTCCACATGAAAGTGTCTTGCATTCCTCGCGAATGCTTAGTTCTCCACATCCAGCGACACAGCAGGTTCCCATTCCTCTAGCGACAACGGCTGCATGAGAGGTCATACCACCTTGACTGGTTACAATAGCTTGGCTGACCACCATTCCTTCAATATCTTCTGGAGAAGTTTCTTCACGCACTAATACTACTGCTTCTGTCTTTGCAGCCTCTACTGCTTCTTCTGCAGAAAAGTATATTTTACCTACCGCAGCTCCAGGAGATGCAGCTAGACCTTGAGTAAGTTCTTTAGCACCTTTTAAGCTTTTTTCTTCAAATGTTGCGTGTAGAAGTTTATTGATTTCCTCAGTCCCTATTCTTAAAATAGCTTCTTCCTTACTTATAATACCTTCTTCTACTAAAGATACCGCTACTTCAACAACCGCATTAGGTGTTCTTTTAGCATTACGAGTTTGAAGTATATATAATTTCCCATCTTCAATTGTGAACTCGATATCTTGCATATCTTTATAATGTCTTTCCAGTTTTTTAGAGATGTCTACAAATTCTTCATAAAGATGTGGCATATCTTCTTCTAAGATACTAATATTTTTAGGTGTTCTGATTCCTGCTACTACATCTTCCCCTTGAGCGTTTATCAAGTATTCACCAAAAAGTTTATCCTCACCTGTTACTGGGTTTCTACTGAATGATACCCCTGTTCCACAGTTGTCTCCCATGTTTCCAAATACCATCGCTTGAATATTAACAGCTGTCCCCAATTTATCACTGATATTATGCAATCTACGATATACTTTAGCTCTATTATTATTCCAAGATTTGAATACCGCTTCAACAGCAAGCATAAGCTGTTCTTTTACACTCATTGGGAAGTCACGGCCTACTTCTTTTCTGTAAATAGCTTTGAATTCTTCCACTACTTTGAATAAGTCTTTTTCATTCATGTCACTATCTTGAGTATAACCATTTTCTTCTTTAACGCGTGTTAAAACTTCTTCAAATTTATATTTTTCAACATTCATAACAACATCAGAAAACATTTGAATAAAACGACGGTAACTATCGTATGCAAAACGATAATTGTTATTTTTTTTCGCCAAAACTATTGTAGTTTCATCATTTAATCCTAAATTCAAAATTGTATCCATCATCCCCGGCATTGAGAATACTGCACCACTTCGTACAGATACCAATAAAGGATTTTCTAAACTTCCTAGTTTTTTCCCAATTTCTTTTTCTAATGTCTCTAATTGGTCATTTATTTGTTTTAAAATTTCAGGCTTTATTCTTTCCCCATTTTCATAATAACTATTACAGCTTTCTGTTGTAATAGTAAATCCAGGAGGTACATTTATCCCTAAACTCTTCATTTCCGCAAGATTTGCACCTTTCCCTCCTAATAAAGATCTCATATCTTTATTACCTTCACTGAAATTATAAACATATTTCTTCGTCATTGTATTTTCCCCCACAAAATTATTTGTATATTTTTAAAACTTTTATAATTCTTAATTGTTAGTATTTTAAAATCAAAAGATACTATATCTTTTATTTAAATACTTCTATAATATCCGTTAATTAAAATAATTAATTATTTTGTTTAAACCTCTAGTCCTCTTTCTCTCATAATTCCAATAATTATTTCTGCTGTTTCCTCTATTGCTTTATTATGAACATCAATTACAGGACATCCAATTTTTTCCATAATCTCCAGTGCATATTCTAACTCTTCAAAGATTCTCATCTCATCTGTATAATCTGTTCCTTGGTCAACTCCAAGGGCTTTTAATCGTTCTTCCCTTAACTTATTAAGCTGTTCAACAGAATTCGTTAGTCCAACAATTTTACGCTTAACTTCATATAGTTCTTCCGGTAAAATTAAATCTCGAACTATAGGAACGTTCATAACTTTGATGTTTCTATTTGCCAAATATAAACTAAGTGGTGTTTTTGAAGTGCGCGATACTCCCAAAATTATCACATCTGCCTCCCTAAACCCATTTATATCCTTACCATCATCATATTTTACAGCAAACTCTAATGCATCTACCCTTTTAAAATACTCCGTTCCCATTTTTCGAATTAATCCCGGATTATTCTCTGATTTTACTTTTAATTTTTCTTCAAAAATATCCAGCATATCGCTTAATAAATCGATAACTTTGATATTTTTTTCTTCTGCAAGCTCTCTTGCATATTTTGCAAGCTCTTTGTCTACTAATGTTTGAACTACTACATCTCCCCCAGCTATATTAGTCATAATAGAATCTATTTTTTCCTTCGTGCAAACATTAGAGTTTTTTAGAACTTTATACTTAACTTGTCCATATGAGAACTGAACTAATGCAGCATCCACTACATCTTTTGCAGTATTCCCTATGGAATCTGAAATTATGTGTACAGTTAGCATATTATCCCTCCAGTATCTCTAGTAATAATTTTATCAATGTAGTTTTTGAAACTTTACCTACGATTATCCTATTACCATTGTCATCCTCCCTAACAACTGGTAAACAGTCAATCTCATGTAAAATAATCTTTCTCAATGCATCACTTACTAATTCATCCTCATGAATATAAATTACATTAGGAACACGTGTCATAGCAAGTGCTATAGGTAATGAATCAGCATCAGCATTTCTCGCTAGTTTCAACATATCTTTTCTAGAAGTAACACCAACTAAATGATTCTCTTCATTAACTATAAAAATAGTACCTACATCGTAAATAAATAACTTCGATAATACTTCTGAATAACTTTCTGTACTTTTAGCTGTTATAGCTATCCCCATTATTTCTTTAACAGATTTCCTTTTTACTTCTTCCCTTTGCTCCCCTGGTGAAAAGTTATAATTGTAATAATATCCGACATTAGGCTTTGCTTCTAACACTTCTAACATCCCTAAAACTGCTAAATCATTTCTAAGTGTAGATTTACCTAAAGACAGTTTCTCCGCAATTTCATCGCTAGTAATTGGTTCAAACTCTTTTACTATTTCAATTATAGCTTTATGTCTGTCGGTTAATTTCATTGTTCCTCCTTTATTATGTTTTACAACTATAATTATATAATATATTACACATTATTTCAAGGCTAAAAAATAAATAATGTGTAATATATACTTTTTTAAAATATAATATGACAATAAAATGCTACACTTATATTATTCAAAATAAATAAAATACACCTTCTTAACTATTATTTGTAAAACTTAATTTATATTTAAAGATATATATGATATAATAAAATAAAAAAGTAATGAGGTGTATTATGTCAAAATTATCAAAACTTTTAATAATTGGTTCTGGAATCGCAGTAGCTAACTATTACACTAAAAACTCAGAAAAACTAGAAGAACATTTTAACTTTATAAAGAAAAAAGCAAAAGATTCATACGGTTATACTAGATGTATGATTCGTTATGCAGAAAAAAATGGAATTACTGAAGCCGCTGATTATTTATATAAAGATGCAATTAAAGTTGCCAATCGCACAAAAGATAAACTAACAGAAACATACAATGATGCTGTTGACTATGGAAAAAAGTTATCTGATAACGCATGCGAAATAAAAGAACACGCTAGTAATATCCGTGAGTATTCTGCCGAATTCAAGGAAAATCTAGGCTCTGCTAAAAAAGTTGCTGAAGAAATCAAACCGAATATTTCTAATTTTGTTGAAACTGCAAAACAAAAAGTTAATTCAATAAAAGAGAAAGTAGAAGATATTAAAGAAGATTTAGAAGCAGACAAAGTTAAAGAAAAAATCCAAACGTTCTCTGATAATGCAGAAAGAACAATAGAAGAAGTTAAAGAAAAAATAGAAACTGAAGTTTTAAAAGAAAGCACTGAAACAGAAAACAACGAACAATAGTGAGGTATATTTATGAATTTATTATCTATTGATACATTACCTAACACTGGTGAAGTAGTTAAAAATTATGGAGCGTATATAGGTATTGCTGTTATTCTCTTAGTTATAATCTTCCTTTTTTGGAAAAAGAAAAACAACAAAGATGAATAAACTTATTTATAAAACAAAAACCCTTAAACATAATTTTTTATGTTTAAGGGTTTTTGTTTTTCTATTTTAAATTATCTAGCGCAGCTATTCTTTCTTTAACACTATCATATTGTTCTTGATAAGTAGTTTGTTTTTCTTTTTCTTTAGCCACTACCGCTTCAGGAGCAGAACCAACAAATTTTTCATTAGAAAGTTTTTTATTTACTCTATCTAATTCTTTTTGTAATTTTTCTAATTCTTTTCCTAAGCGTTCTTTTTCTTTAACTACATCGATTAAATCACTTAATGAAACGTAGATTTCAGCACCTGGTAAAATACGACTGATGTCAGTTTCACTCGCTTCTACTTCACGTTCTATAATAAGTTCGCTAGGACGAGCAAACTTTTCTAAGTATGCACTACCACTTAATAATACTTCTTTTACGTTTTCTTGAGCATATTTAATCTTAATAGGTATTTCGCGTGACATAGGTGCATTAACTTCACTACGAATATTACGCACTGCTGTTATTACATCTTGGATGAATTGCATATCTTCAGTTTCATTTTCAAATACTAAGCTTACATCAACTTTAGCAAATTCGCTAGTTACAATACTATCTCCTGTGTGAGGAATGTGTTGCCAGATTTCTTCAGTTACGAATGGCATAAACGGATGTAACATTTTTAGAGAAGCATCAAGTACATATACTAAAATAGATTTAGTAGTTTTCTTAGCAGCTTCATCTTCACCATTTAATGAAATCTTAGCAATTTCAATATACCATGAACAGAATTCTTCCCATACGAAATTATATAAAATGCGGCTTGCTTCACCAAATTCATATTTTTCGAATAATCTTTCGAAGTCTTCAATAGTTTTAGCAAGTTTTGTTAAGATATATTTATCAGCTAGTGTTTTTTCTCCTGATAAATCTATATCGCTGTATTCGAAACCTTCAAGATTCATAATTACAAAACGAGAAGCATTCCAGATTTTATTGATATAGTTCCAACTTGCTTCAATTTTTTCAGTTGAGTAACGCAAATCTTGTCCTGGTGTTGAGTTAGTCGCTAAGAAGTAACGTAAGCTATCCGCTCCATATTGCTCAATTACCTCCATCGGATCCACACCATTTCCTAGTGATTTACTCATCTTACGACCTTGTTCATCACGAACTAAACCGTGGATTAAACAATCTTCAAATGGACGAGTTCCTGTAAATTCTAAGCCTTGGAATACCATACGAGCAACCCAGAAGAAGATAATATCGTATCCAGTTACTAGACAGCTGTTTGGATAGTAACGTTTGAAATCTTCACTTTCTAAATCCGGCCATCCTAATGTAGAGAATGGGAATAATGCTGAAGAGTACCAAGTATCAAGAACATCTTCATCTTGAACATAGTTTTCGATATCTTTTGGTGGATTTACATCAACATAAACTTCACCAGTTTCTTTGTGATACCAAGCTGGAATACGATGTCCCCACCATAATTGACGAGAAATACACCAATCTTGAATATTTTCCATCCATGTATTTAATGTACGCTCAAAACGTGGTGGATAAAAATTAACTTTTCCATCTTCATCTTTTTGATTTTCTAAAACTTTATCAGCAAGAGGTTTCATATCAACAAACCATTGTTTAGAAAGATAAGGCTCAACTACTGCACCACTACGTTCTGAATGTCCTACCGAGTGAAGATGCTTTTCGATTTTGAAACAAACTCCACTTTCTTGCAAGTCCGCAATAAGAGCTTTACGACATTCAAAACGATCCATACCATTATATTTATCTGCATGCTCGTTCATTACAGCACCTTCATCCATAACAATAATACGTGGTAAGTTATGACGTTCACCTACTTCAAAGTCATTTGGATCATGTGCTGGAGTAATCTTAACAACACCACTTCCAAAATCTTTTTCAACATATTCATCTGCAACAACTGGAATTTCTTTATTTGTTACCGGTAAAAGAACTGTTTTACCAATGTATTTTTGATATCTCTCATCTTCAGGGTGAACTGCAACAGCAGTATCCCCAAATAGAGTTTCTGGACGTGTAGTTGCTACTTCTAAATAATCTCCACTTCCGTCAGCTAAGAAATATTTAAGATGATAAAATGCACCTTCTACGTCTTTGTGAATTACTTCGATGTTAGATAACGCAGTTCTTTGAACTGGATCCCAGTTAATAATTTTTTCTCCGCGATAAATAGTCCCATTATTATAGTGATCTACAAAGATTTTTGTTACAGCTTTGTTTAATCCTTCATCAAGGGTAAATCTTTCACGAGAATAATCAAGACCCAATCCTAATTTTGCCCATTGCGCACGAATATAACCAGCGTATTCTTCTTTCCATTCCCACGCACGCTCTAAGAATTTTTCACGACCTAAGTCATAACGTGATATTCCTTCTTCACGCATTTTCGCTTCTACTTTCGCTTGAGTTGAAATACCCGCATGATCCATTCCTGGAAGATAAAGCACGTCAAATCCCTTAAGACGTTTGTAACGTGTTAACATATCTTGTAATGTTGTATCCCATGCATGTCCAATATGTAATTTTCCAGTTACGTTTGGTGGTGGAATTACTATTGTATATGGATTTTTCTTGCTTTTATTGTCAGCTTTAAAAACTTCTTTTTCTAACCACCAATTGTAACGATTTTGTTCAACTTCGGTCGGATTATATTTTGTAGACATTTCCGTCATAACTGTTCCTCCTAATTATTAAATATTTTTAATTTCTCACTTTATTTATTATGTTTATTTGTGGCTTATATATTAAATTTTAGATAAAAAAATAACCTTCATCCTGATATAAGGACGAAAGTTTCCGTGGTACCACCTTTATTCTAATTATATTATTAGCACTTAATAAGATTAACGCTCTAACCACGTTTAAAGCTACTTACTTTCACTCTAAATGCTCACCGTCTACTTCAAAGTCCTGCCTAGGAGAAATCTCTCAACCACTGATTTCTTTTCTGTATCCTACGGTACGCAAGAACTTCTACTTATCGGCTCATCGCATATATTTTATAATTAAAATACGCTTAATATAATATCACAATTCGCAAAAGAATGCAAGGAATATATCACTCTATGATAAATCTCTAGATATTTTTAAAAAACCAGTCTACTATTTCTAATAGACTGGTAATTTTATTAATCTTCTTTTTTATTTTTCCACGCAGTTGCGTTGTTAATTTTTATTGGCAAATTGTCTAAATAAAATTCTGGATCTTTTCCTTGTTTATGCTGTTTAACATAGTCTTTTAGTACAACATAAACCACGCCAGAAAGTCCAATAATAGCTATCAAGTTTAGTAAACTCATGATACCCATTGTTATATCAGCAAGACCCCAAACTAAGTCTAGGTCCATTACACTTCCGATATATACAAATATACACACAATAACACGATATACATTTACCGCCCATTTTTTAGGTAGTAAATATTGAATATTAGTTTCTCCATAGTAGTAATTCCCAATAACTGAACTATATCCAAATAAAAAGATTGCTACGATTAAGAAAACAGTACCTATACTTCCTATTTGAGAAGTAAGTGCAGCCTGTGTAAGTCTAATACCTTGTAAGCTACCTTTTCCATACTCTATGCCAGGATACAATAAAATTAAAAATGCTGTCGCTGTACATACTAAACAAGTATCAAAATATACTCCAAGTGTTTGAATAAATCCTTGTTTAGCTGGGTGCGTACTATCAGCTGTTGCTGCCGCATTCGGTGTAGACCCAAGACCAGCTTCGTTTGTAAACATTCCTCGTTTTACTCCAAGTAAAATTGAAGTCCCCATACCGATTACTCCACCACCAACTTGTTCAATACCAAATGCTGATTTTATAATTTGTCCAAGTAATCCTGGAATCTTATCAAAATTAATAATCATAATTATAAAAACTATAAATAAGTAAATAACAGCCATAATAGGAACTAACCATTGAGTAATTTTTACAACTTTTTTTACTCCTCCAAAAATAACAAAAACTGTAAGTACTAAAAGTGCAATACCTGCAACTTTAGAATTGATATTGTAAATCTCTAATGATTGAGCTATAGTATTTGTTTGTACTGAGTTGAATGCAATACCATAAGTTATTGAAATAACAATCGCAAACAATACTCCCATCCATTTTTGTCCTAAACCTTTTTCCATATAGTATGCTGGTCCCCCACGGTAAACACCTTTTTTATCGCGAACTTTATATACTTGAGCAAGCGTAGATTCCGCAAAAGATGAAGCTCCTCCAAAAAGTGCAACAACCCACATCCAAAATACTGAACCAGGACCACCTAATGCAATCGCAATAGCAACACCTGCTATAGTACCTGTTCCGACACGTGATGCAGCAGAAATAGTAAAGGCTTGGAAGGCTGATACCCCTTTTTGCTCTCCGTCTTTTCCTACTTTTGGTTTTTCAGAAATTAATTTGAACATTTCTTTTATGTAAGTAAATTGAACAAATTTCGTACTAAATGTAAAATAAATACCTGTAACAATTACTAATCCAATTAAAAAATATGACCACATAAAGTCATTCAGACTAGTAAGTAAATCCATTATATTCATAATAACGTCTCCTTAAAATACTAAAGTAAAGCTAATAATTATAAATTATATTTATTAACTTTATTATTATACTTGAATATACTTTATTATATAAATATATGTTATATTTTCTAACAATTCTTATTTTCTGATATAGAGAATCTTTTTGAAGTATTATAGTTTATCTCATTTTTATAACAAAAAATCTTCTTAGATTACAAATTTCCATTATTATAATCTAAAAAGATTTATACATATATGTTATTTAATTAATTTTGTAGAGTATTACAATTATTCTCCATCTTCTTTTTTCTCTTCAGTTTCTTGATTTAATTGCGGATAATAAATCTTATTGTTTTCTACAGGATGAGCTAGCATTCTACCTCTTGACTTTAATTCCGCTCTTATTTCATCATAAGTTAGTTTTTCATAATCTAACTTCTCTTGTAAAACATATTCTCCACTCTTTACTTTATAGCGCATATTAGATGCTGCCTTAAGATACGTTACTATAAAAATAATTGATATAATAAAAGTCGTAATATTTAACATAGCCCCTATTGTATCTACTTCATTACTCCCTACTAATGCACTGTCGCTTTTAAATGTATCTCTTAATATTTTTATTTGAGAAACTATTATAGTTAATGCTAAGATAATTTTCTAAAATTTTGTTTCAAAAATAGGATAATACTGCGTTATTGGAATAACAATATCTGTAATAATTGAAATTACTCCTAATACTAATAATCCAACTACTGACAACATAGGTGCATAAATATTAATTCCCATTAAATCATCAACTAGAATAATATATGTAACCACGCTTATTATTATCATCAAAACAAATATAAGTGTTCCTGCATAAAGAACTCCCCAATTTTTCTTCCATACTCGCCCTTTATATTCTTTATAGATAAGATATGTATTATAAAAAGGTATAAATGCTAGACTAGTTTTAATCCCTAACATATCAAACATTGTCATTGAAAAACATACGGATACAGTATAAAAAATTAAAATCACTACAATGAAAAATATTACAAATAATCCATTTAACATAATAAACGCCTCCTTTATGATTAACTATCATAAAAGTCATCTAATACATATGTAGTAACAGGTTTAACATATAATTCATATTTAGCTACTAAATCAACAATAATATCCCCATCAATTAAAGTAATCGTCCTAGTTCCTAAGCGAGATGTTTCTATTGCTGCTTTCGAAAATTTTGAAGTTGTTATAAATATCCCAAACTCAGCGTTATATTTATCCATGGCTCCTCTAAACTTATCTATTTCAGGAGAAGGTACATTTCCCTCCCAACGTTTGGCTTGAATAGCTACTCTTGCTGTTCTAAAATCGTCACTTGTTATATAACCATATCCGTCAAGACCACCATCATTAGAAACTTGAACTCCAATTTTTTCATCCATATCTACATTCATCTTCGCCACAAGCTTCCTAGCGAACATCTCAAATTTTGCTGGTGGAAATTTCTTTAATTTCTCAATTAACTCCTCTCTCCAATGGTTTTCTACAATTTCTTTTTCATCTACAGATATTACATCTTCAGAACTAGCTGAGTTCTTTTTTTGTTTTATCTCTTTATTAATCATCTTATAAATAACTGAGAAATCTAGAGATTTCAAATCTGCATCTCTTCCTTTACTAGTAAGCGTATATATTTTATCATCTTTTTTTATAAAATCCGCTCTTTCTAGGTAATTTAGACTAAAGTTAAAGAAAAACTTAAACGGAGAATACTCATTATTAGTTTTCTCAGAAATACGACGGAAATCAATATATTCTTCAGTTACAATTTCAGAATTTTTTCTAAAATACTCTACTATCGCTCTTTTAGTATCGCTCCCACCTTTTTTTCTAAGTGCAATAATTATTTCTTTAGAAATAATATCATCTTTCTGACTATTAGTCATTTTAAATATATCCACAAAATCACCCCTTTTTATTTCACTTTCATTATACTAAAAATCATTTCAATTTAATAGTAAAAAAGAGTAAAGCTTTATCCAAAAAGACGTCCCTACTCTTTTAGTATTATTTATGATAACTAGCTCCTGTTATTATACGATATGCACGGTACACCTGCTCAAGTAAAATTACTCTCATCATCTGATGAGGAAATGTCATCTTACTAAAAGATAGTGCATAATTACTACGTTTTTTCACTTCATCAGATAGACCGTAGCTCCCACCAATTACAAGAACAACATCACTGTTTCCTGATAACATAAGACTATTAATTTTTTCTGCAAAATCTTCACTTGATAGATTTTTTCCGAGAATCTCTAACGTAATAACATATTGATTATCTTTAATTTTCGAAAGAATATTTTTCCCCTCTTTGTCCATAGCAATGGCAATCTCCGATGAATTTTCCGCCTTTACTTTTTCATCATTTATTTCTATTGTATTTAATTTTATATATGCACCTAATCGCTTTTCATATTCTTTTATCGCATCACGATAAAATTTCTCCTTTACCTTCCCAACACATATTAATGTTACTTTCATTTTTTTCCTCTTTCTAAAAGAAAGGGCGATACTTTGTATCGTCCATTAATCTTAATTTTCATTATTTAAAATAAATTTTTCAATTGCATAAGCAAAGCCATCTTCATCATTACTCTTTGATATAAAGTCCGCCGCTTCTTTTAAAACTGGGTTAGCATTATCTACTGCAACGCCCATACCAGCAAACTCTATCATACTTAAATCATTAAGTCCATCTCCAAGAGCCATTACATTGTCTTTAGTTAGGCCTAGTTTTTTACATAGTGCGTCTAGTGAGTCCCCTTTAGAAATACCTTTGTCATTAACTTCTATAAAAAATGGTTTTGAAGTTGCTACTTCATACTCATCACCTAACTCATTTTGAAGTTTTTCTTTAACAGCTTGTGCTTCGTCAGGGTGTTTTAATATAATTACCTTAGCCGCACCTTCTTTTATGTGCTCTTTCATATTTTCAGCAATTATAAGTTTTGCTCCTACCAACCCTACTTCTACGCGTGCATATTCATTATCACGATTTGTTAACACATCCCCATTTTGATATGTTAGAATATCACAATCGTTTTCCAGTGCTATATCTATTAAAAATTTAATTCTTTCCGGTGATAAGAATTTTTCATAAACAACTTCTCCAGTTTTTAGGTTAGCTATTCTTGCTCCGTTATATGATAGTAGATAATTGTCATAACTATCTAGTTTTAAATCTTCAACTATCTTCATCATACCAAAATCTGGTCTTCCTGAAGCTAAAATAACTTTTATATCTTGCTCTTTACATTTTTCTATTACTTCTCTATTTTTTTTAGAAATTTCGTTTCTACTATTTACTAGCGTATCATCTATATCTGTAACAACTAATTTTATCATACAAAAACTCCTTTTTTTATCACTATGCGTTGTACGTTTGTGTTTTAAGAAGCGAAGCAGTCATAAAACACTTAGGTAAAACGTATGCAAAAGCAACTTTAATCTTAACGAACAAAGTGAGGAAAAGATTATTAGTTGCGACTGCCAAACGATTTGTTCTATCCTTGATTTAATCATATTCTACAAATCTGTTTAGCCCTAGTTTACTCAATATATTATATCAGATAACTTTGATCTCTCATAGTAAAAAAGAAAAAATCATATCAGATTGATATGACTTCTCCGTTTTTCAAATGAATTTCTACTCTTTTTTCTTTATAAATTATTATCTTTTCTACTAAAATAAACAACTTAAACCTAGAACTAAAACTACTATCCCTCCAAGAAAAGATATATATCCCAATATTTTTAAACCTTTATCATACTTCAACCTAACTTCTAAATTTTCTTGAATATTCTTTAACTCATCTTCAGTCATCCCTGCTAATAAATTATAGCTTTTTTTAAATAATAAAAGATATGATGTATATATAAAGAATATACCTAATAAAAGATGAGTTATCATCGCCCACATACGTACGTCACGTATAAAAAAATATGATACAAATATAACCACTCCTATCATTGTAGTTAAATAAATATATTTTTTTTTATCCATTAGTTATCACCTACTTAATTATATCTTAAGAATATATATAGAATTTAGATTATACGTTTAATTATAGCTTTAATTTACCCCCCTTTAAAATATATCTTTATATTATCCCAAAAGTTTAATCTTTTCTTTATTGTCTACTTTTTCATTTATTTTAGTGAAATAAATTAATTTGTCTTGTTTATTTCACGTTATACTCATAAATAAGATAAATTAAAAATAAAGCACCTACTAAAATAGTAACTCCAATCACTTGAGTTATTCTCTCATATTTTTTTAATTTTTCTGGATCTCTTTGTATTTCTACAGCTTGTTCTTCTGTCATTCCAGCTAAAAGATTTATACTTTTTTTACTATTGTAACATAAGCTGCATGTAATAAACTAATCAATACTATTAACATACTAATCGTCATCCATAATTTACTATCCAACATAGATCCTATAACCATTGCCCCAATCCACAATATACTTTCTATTATACTAAGTATCATAAAATTTTTTCTACTCATATATTACACCTCTCATTTCATAATTTTTTTGTACATACTAGTAATCAAAAGTATTTATATGAGAATAAATTGAATAGTTTAGTATCCTACTGGTAAATCTAACCACATATATGTAAAACTCTTTTTACTGATACTCTCTATTTCCATTTTATTAATCTCAAATACTTAGATTATTTAAAAATATTTTATAACTAGTTTTAAATTATCTCGCCACTTTTATTAGTATTATAATACAGCTAAAAACCATCATCAAGGCATATTAATAGGGTTTTTTAGTCCATTTTGAAACTTACCTGACTGCTTCAGATTAGATTGTAACACTACAAAGATTGACTATTTTTTGGGTGATTCTTATTCATTTTTATCTTTCTTTGCTACACCTATACACTTTATAAATTATCTTAATATTTAAAAGTTATTGACTATCTTATATTTTTTCAAAATAAATTGAAGTTGTTCCCTCGTAACTTCTTTATTTTTATAATCAATATTCTCTAAGTTAAAATAGTTTAAAATCTTCCTTATACTAACATAGCCTTCTTTAGCCACTACAATATGATCTAGCATTTCTATTCCTACTACATCCCCAACTTCCAGCAAATTAATTGTAGTAAGCAAATCTTCTATTGAAGGTGTAGGATCTCCACTTGGATGATTATGCACACAAACGATACTGGCTGCGCTATTTTTTATTGCATTTTTAAAAACTTCTCGAGGGTGCACTATTGACATTGCTAGGCTTCCTTTAAACACTTCTCTTTTTTCTAAGATTTTTCCCTTAGTATCTATATCTAAAACAATAAAAAACTCTTGTGTCAAATTTTCCAATGATGATTTCAAAAACCTTGCGATAACTTCTGGACTATTACACTTTATATCTGGTATGTTAGTTGAGTAAATACGACGTGCAAACTCAATATTCGCCAAAATATGAATCGCCTTTTCCTCGCCTATTCCTTTGTGTTTTGCGAGTTCATTAAATGTTGTTTCTCGTAATTTTGTTATACCCCCAACATCTTCTAATATTGATGAAGCTAGCTCAATAACATTTTTATTTTTTGTTCCTGTTCTAAGTAAAATAGCTAAAACTTCCTTATCACTTAAAGAAAATGCGCCATATTTTTTCAACTTTTCACGTGGTCTATCTTCTTTACAAAATTCTTTTATCATATATCCTTTTACCATAGTATTCCCTCCCTTATTAAAAGTATGCTAAAATAACCCACTGCTATAAATGGTACTAATGGAATTTTTGTCCCTCGTTTTACTTTCTTAAAAACAAGTATCCCTAATGCAAAAAATCCTGCATACAAAAATGTAAAAGCAAATAAATATATCCCTTCAAAAAAATTTAGATTAAGTACTAAAACGCAAAAAACTTTTATATCTCCATAACCTAGACTTCCTCGTGTAATAAAGTATAAAATATGATAAATTACAACTAATAGTAACCATTCAAAAATATCAAAAAAGTGAAAATTAAAAATTAATAATCCTATATTCAATAACAAAAAAATATAAAATAACTCATCTACTACTTCTAAACATCTAACATCTTCTATCGCTATAAATATTAGATATATTAGAATGCTAATATAAAATAAATTTAGAAAAATAAAATATTTATTAAAAATAAAATAAAAAATTAAAACAATTAACGTGAAAAATTCATATAAAAAGATATCAAAAGGTATCCTACTTTTGCAGTAACTACATCGTCCGCGTTTAAACAAATAGCTTACTATTGGAATTAAATCTAAAAAATTTAATTCTTTTTTACAGACTGAACATTGACTTCGTCTAGTTAAAAAACTTCTTTTTCCTTCACTATCAACTAGACATTTAGTTGCACTAGCAAAAATAAGACCTATCAGCAAAATAGCAATATTATAAATATAAGTTTCCATTGTATCTCTCCCTATTTTAAAAAACTCCCTATATTTATTTTATCACATGCTTAGGTAGTATTCTACCTCGTTTTATTTTTTCTTCTATATTATATTCTTATTTTTTAACAACAAAAAAGAGCAACCAGAAAATTATAATTTCATAGAAATTAATTTTCTAAGTCGCTCTAAGTATTTACTTTAAATAAATTTATATAGTTTTACTTGTGTCTACATACAAGTAAATTCTATTTTGAAGCTTTGAATCTCAAAATCAGTATTTATTGTTATACCAGTTAGTCTTATTTAACAGGCAATACTGCTCCATTCCATTTTTCTTTAATGAATTTTTGAGTTTCTTCTGATCTTAATGCTGCTAAAATTTTCTTAACAACTAGTTTATCTTTATCACCTTGACGAACTGCTAAAATGTTTCCATATGGGTTATCATCTGTAGCTTTTTCCACTAAAATCGGTTCTGTCGCTGCATTTAACCCTGCATCAACTGCAAAGTTAGCATTGATTGATACTAAATCACCTTCTCCATTTTGGTAGAACTGCGTCATTAGTGCTGGATCATTTTCGTAACTGAATTTTAAGTTTTTAGGATTTTCTACTACATCATCAAAAGTAGCATTAACTGGATCTACTCCATCTTTAATTTTAACTAAACCTTCTGCTGAAAGAAGTTTAAGAACTCTTCCCCATTCAGCTTTGTTATTACTTACTAATACTTTCGCTCCGTCTTTAAGATCTTTAACATTTTTAACTTTTTTAGAGTAAAGACCGATTGGCTCTAAATGAACTGCACCAGCGTCCTCAATTTTATAACCATTTTCTTTTATAGCGTTTTTCAAGAATGGTACGTGTTGGAAATAGTTAATATCTATTTCTTTATCATTTAAAGTTTTATTTGGAATATAGTAGTCTTGATATGTAATGATATCTAGTTTAATACCTTCTTTTTCAAGTTGTGGTGCAACATGTTCTAATAATACTGCGTGTGGAACATTAGATGCTCCTACTTTTATAGTGACAGGATTTTTTGGATCTAATTTATCAACATCAATTCCTTTTTTCTCTTCTTTTGATGCACTAGAGCATCCGATTAATACAAATCCAAGCACAAAGCTTGTTACTAATAATAATAGTTTTTTCATTATAATTTTCTCCTTTTACTAATATGTTTTAAATTTAGATTGTGTGTGAACTTAAGCAAAAATAAAAACGCCCTTATCCTCCTAAGAGAATAAGGGCGAAACTAATTCCACGGTACCACCTTAATTTTTCGTAAATTACGAACTCATTTCACTACAATGGATATGTCTAGAATTATCCAGAATAATGTGCGTTTGTAACGTAACGCCTACGAAAAAAGCTTGTGTTTTAAAACTCACTTTTTTTACCATTCAAACCATTTTCTCATATCATCTGCATTGTGTGCTTTCACCTACTCACACTCTCTGTAAAAGTTCCTATATGATACTTATTTGAATATTGGTAATTTTTTAACTTGAGTAGATAATAACATTTATTTTTTTTTGTGTCAACACTTTTTATAAAAAATTTTTTTTTTATTTTTTCAAGCCTTATTTTTTAGAAACCGTTTACAAGTTGCAATTGTATGTGTATAAAGGACAAAAAAGAAAATAAAATTAAAACTGTTAAAAAGAACTTTCAATTATTTTTAGTAAGCACTATTCCTTTGTAACAGTTTTTAATTTTTATATTAATTTTTTAATGAATTCTCTTCTAACCAAGTATCTATTATTTTTACTGTAACATCCCTAAACTTTGGTGCTTCATACATGTGATCTGAACCTTGTATAATTTCTAGTTTAGAATTTTTATATTTTTTTGCAGTTGCTTTAGCAATGTTTGGACTAACCATGCGATCATCCGTTCCTGTAATTACAAGCACTGGTTCATTTATTTTATCAAAATCAACATAAGCTCCTTTTTGTTTATCTAAAAAAGGTAGTGCCATTTGAAAATACGTGAATCCTGACTCTGGAACTAACTTAGCAAATTCTATCTCTTTATCTTCCGGAGCTTGATTATTCATGCAATAATCACAAAATGCATGTTTATACGGTGGCATAGGTTTTTTCCAAAATCCCCAACGTAAGAAATGTTTGTAGAAACAAATTACCATACTAGGATAAAAAGCAAATATTCCCGCAGCAGGAGCTGTTCCCATTAAGATAAGACCGGAAACCTTTGTTTTTACAGCGACAAGTTGTGCTATTAATCCACCTAAGGAATGACCTAATACTAAAGGCGGTTCATCTAAACTCTCTACTAATTTTACAATGTCATCTGTGTATTCACCTAGACTTACACGCCCCACTTTTTGTTCTACTTCTGCATAAGGCAAATCATGATAGCGTAATGAGGGTGTATGAACACGCAGTCCTAATTCTTCTAATTTATTTTTGAACTCTCCCCAAACACTTCCGTCACACCATGTGCCATGAATTAATACTATATCCTTCATAAATTTAGCCCTCACTTAGCGAAATAATTTATACACTAATTATACTTGAAAACACCTTGTTTGGCAAATTCTAATAGAAACTATGTAACCTTATCTTACTCCACATAATTTTTATATTCATTAATCATCTGCTCTACTGTTTGTTTTATATGCTCTGAGTAAGAAATTGCTGAAATAATAGATACTCCTTCTACTCCAATAACTGCTATATTTTTAATATCTTCTTTTTTTATCCCCCCTATTGCGACTATGGGTATCTCAGGAGCTAATTTACGCATTTTTTTTAACCCTTTATAACCTATAGCTCCCCCCGCATCATTTTTTGAAATAGTACTATGAACAGGCCCAACTCCTATATAATCTACAAATTCTATTTTAGATTCTCTTAGCTCCTCTTCATTTCCAACTGATAAACCTATTATTTTATCCGGAAGTAACTTTCTAATTTTTTCAACATCTCCATCTCCCTGACCAACATGCACCCCATCTGCATCAAGTTTTACTGCAAGTTCTATGTCATCGTTTATAATAAATGGTACTTGATATAGTTTACATAATTTTTGAATTTTTTTTGCTAATTCTTCTTTTTGGAAACCTACAAGTGCGCCGTCTCCTTTTTCTCGAAATTGAAAACTTGTTATTCCTCCACGAAGTGCTTCTTCCACTACTTGTTCTAAGTTTTTATTATTACATGTTGTCGTTCCACATATAAAATATAGCTTTAATATTTCTTTATTAAACATATTCTTCTACCTTTTTATATTTTTCAATATCACTATCCGAAACTGTGTATAAAGCATTGATAAATTCTTCTTTAAAAGTCCCTGGTAAAGTCGCACGTGGTTGTTTTTCTGCCATTTCACCTGCTATATTATAAGCTAGCATTGCAGTCTCTAGATTTTTCATCATATCATTATTCAAACCTACAAAGCTGGCAACAACTGCGCCCAACAAGCAACCCGTTCCTATTACTTTTGGCATCATAGTACTACCATTTTTTATTAATTTTACTTTTCCATCCACTGCTATTGCGTCAATTTCACCCGTAACTACTATTGGTACATTTAATTCCTTATTAGCTTTTAAAGCTAATGCTCCTATATCTTCTACTGTGGCACTATCTACACCTTTAGAAGCAACATCCCTTCCTATAAGAGCCGCTATTTCTCCTGCATTCCCTCTTATAGCAGATAATTTATAATTAGTAATTAAATCTTGAGCTACTTTTTTTCTATATTTTCCGGCTCCACAAGCAACTGGATCTAATACAGCTGGCACATTATACTCTTCTGCAATTTTTAATGCATCTTGATATAACTTCCAATTTTTATCTGTCAACGTCCCTATATTTATTAAAAGTCCACCTGCATATCTTAGTAAATCTACCAAATCTTTTTTATATTCACTCATAGCTGGTGAAGCACCTAATGCTACTAACCCATTGGCAGTAAAGTTTTTAACTACATCATTTGTTATACAAATAACCAAAGGATTCTTTTCTTTTAATAATCTTAAACTACTCATCCTTATTCTCCTTAATATAATTATTTATTTCTAATCCTTATATGCAAAATGATTTACTGGCCCATTTCCATTCCCTAATTCAGGAGTATATTTAATAGCCTCTGTTATAAATTTTTTCCCTATCGTTACTGCCTCTTCTATACTTTTACCTTTGGCTAGTTCTGCTGTAATGACTGCTGATAATGTACAACCTGTTCCATGTGTATGTTTAGTTTGAAACTTTTCACTCGTAAATACTTTTTTCGTACCATCTTTTATATACAAATAGTCAGTAGCTGTTTCTAAATGTCCACCTTTTATAAGAACAGATTTACTACCAAATTCATTTAAAATTATTTTTCCTGCTCTATCTATATCTTCTTCAGTCACTACGTTAAAGCCAACTATCTCTTGAGTTTCGGGTATATTAGGTGTGACAATAGTTGCCTTAGATAATAATTTTTGTTCCAATGCTGTTTGGGCTTTCTCATCTATTAATCTATCACCACTCGTTGCTATCATTACAGGGTCTAATATATAAGGAATCTCTTTTGATAAATATTTTTCTATTACTTCCATATGTTCTAATGTTGGAATCATCCCCGTTTTTAAGGCATGCGGGGGAATATCATCAAAAACACTTTTTAATTGTGCATCAAATATTTCCAAATCTAAATTACAAATTTTTTGAACTCCAAGAGTATTTTGTGCTACAACGCTTGTAATAGCAGCCATTCCATAAACTCCCCTTGCCTGAAAACTTTTCAAATCTGCCATGACTCCTGCTCCACCGCTTGGGTCTGTTCCTGCAATAGTTAATGCAATCGGTAATTTACTCATAACTTACATCTCCCCTTACTAACTTTTTCATAGATTTTCCTCCTTAAATGTATTTATAAAAATTAATAATCAAAACTTAATAACAAAAAATCCCAAATGACAACACTTGGGATTTCTATGAATTTTTTATATCATACATAATTACCATATTTCAATTTCACATTTCCTACGCAAGCATTATCTAGTTCAGGTCAAAGGGTCTTACAAAAAAGTAATCTCAGCTTAGAGCACCCCTAGTGGTTTATTATTAAATTATATTTCCATCATATCAAAGAAAAAATAATAAGTCAAAAAATTGAGAAAACGTATTCTCTAGAGCTTGTTAGATATTTTTAACAACAGTAAAAGTTTACATTAAATTACATTTCCCTTACTTTAAAAAATAATATCCCGCAACAAGTGATAATGATTATTGTTTACAAATTAAATTATTTGTCGTATAATAGTTATTGATGATAATCACTTTCAAATAAAGGAGACATATTAACTATGAAAAAAAATAACTTGTTAAAAGTTCTTTCAGCTGCAGCCATAGTTTCTACACTATCAACAGCTGGGCTAATTAACACTCAACACGAACAGACAGCATATGCTGCTAATGAAGTGACCTCTAAGCCTATTGACGTCCCTTCTACGTTGCAACATTATTATGAAAATCGTCTATCTATGGGAAATGGTGCTTTACACAAAGTAACAGTTCAAAAAGTTGGAGATCAATATAAATATACTGTTATTTGGAAAGATCTTACTTTTGCAGGTAAAAACGATGGTGTTTCTAAATTCTGGGTAGAAGGAAAACAAGTAGAATTAACTCCCACATCTATAAATGGACTTGTAAATCCAAGAATCTCTGAATTTACGCTATCTGAATTAAAATCAAAAATAGAAGTTGAAGTTTTTGTTCAAGTAATGGAAGACCTTTCACCTGGTGGCGGACGCCAAAAAGCCTACTTACAATTAGATGTTACAAAAGCTAAGGAAGAATTTAATAAATCTACTAAACCAGCAGAGGGAACAAATCCTACTGTTACTCCCGGGGAAAAACCTACTAAACCAACAACACCTCCTGCGCAAGGTCTTGTTGATCATGTAGCTGATAGTAGTATTGTTCCAAAAGAATTTCCAGCAACTGCTAAGGGAAGCTTTAAACGAGCTGGCTCAGATACAGAAGATTCAGCATACAACGCTGCCTTAGATTCTGACGTTAAAATAGAAAAAGTTGGTGATAAATATAAATATACTTTTAAAATACATCCTGGAACATTTTCTATGGGTGGAAATGCTATGAACTTTGAATTAGAGGAAATTCTTTATAAAGATAAAGTTCTTGATACTAAAGTGTTAGATGCAGAGAAAAAAATTAAAGAAGTTACTCTAACAACTAGTGAATTATTTGATAAAATTCAATTAAAAGGAGCTACTACATATCCAGGAATGGGCAAAATGACTCATCCTATGACTTTCGCCTTAAATTTCAATAAAAAGAATGATTTATCTGATTACAATATATCTACAGATAAAAATATTTACCAAGATGTACCTTATACTAAGGAATTAAAAAAACAACTTCCTATAACAGTCCAAGGGCACTTTAGAAATGCTATTGATAATAAAGAAGAATCTCTTTACAATGCTGCTTTAGACCATGATGTTAAAGTAGAAAAAGTCGGAGAAAAATATCATTATACTATAAGAGTTAAACCTGGAGTAGCATCAGTTGGTGGAGAACTATATGCTTTTGAATTATCTTATCTTCAATACAAAGATGTTACTTTAGCTGAGAAAAAACTTACACCTTCTGGAAAAATTAGAGAAATCACTATAGTAGCTGATAAACTATTACAAAAAATTCAACTTACTGGTGCTAATGTTTATCCTGGACAAAAAAATCCTACAAAACATGACACTACATTAGAGTTATACTATGAAACTGCTAGAGATTTTGTAGAAAAACCTGTTGTTGAAGAAAAACCTACAGTGCCTACTAAACCTGCTAAACCTACAACTCCAACTAAACCAGAAGAAAACAAAAAACCAGAAGCACCTGTAGTTCCTGATCATGAAGTAGTATATGACAAAATACCTAATACCTTCCCTACTACAGTTAAAGGTGAACTTAAATATCAAAAAGATAATTCTCAATTATCTACATATGCTAATCTATTTGAAAAAGATGTTACTGTAGAAAAAGTTGGTGATAAATATAAATATACATTTAAAGTAAAAGAAGAAAAAGGGAACACATTTATTACAAAAAGAACTAACTTCCAATTTTCTAAAATTGTTCACAACGGTACTGAAGCTACAATAACAAATCTAGAAAAAACGCAAAAAGAAGTATCATTTACAACTGATAAATTACTAGACAAAGTTCAATTAAAAACTACAGTTGTTTCAAAACAAAATAAAGAAGGTAGTGAAGTTGATGTAACATTAGACCTTAATTTCCCAGATTCTCCTGCTGAATTCTTAACTGAAGGTAGCCGAGTTGAAACTTCAAAAGATGGTGCTTATGTCACTTTCTCTGATAATGATAATTCTACTCCTGTTAAAGTAACTATCCCTGTAGCAGGATTAGACAAATCTGTAAAAGAGTTAGCGGTAGAACCAAAAGAAGTACCTGGAATTGATAAAAAAGATAATAGTATTTTTGACATTCACTTCCTTACTAAAAATGGAGAAGTTAAACAAATAAAACAAGCTGCTAAAGTTCTAATCCCTGTAGACAGAGATGTTGTAGAAGCTTATCACATCAATAAAGATGGAAGCAACAAAGAAACTCTTAAATTTGAAAATAAAGTTATTGACGGTAAAAAATATGTTGAAGTTGAAGCAAAACACTTTAGCTTAATTGGAATTAAATTTGCTACAATCAATAACAACAACGGAAATAACGGAAATAACGGAAATAACGGAAATAACGGAAATAACGGAAACGGGGATAATAATGGACCTGTTACAGAGAATACTGCTACTATATTTGAAGGTGTAACTGCAAAACTTATGCATGCTCACCAACCTGGTAGACCTTCTATGGGTAACGCAGCTCTTGATCGTGTACAAGTTTACGAACAAAATGGTGTTTATCACTATGTTATTTACTTTAAAGATATAAAATTCCTTGGGCAAACAGATGGTATTACTAAGTTTTGGGTTAATGGCACTGAATATCCATTATACAAAACAGGTGGTGCTGACAACGAAGTACGCGCTCACTTCACTAGTAACCAAAAATTAACTCAAATTCCTGTTTCTGTATTTGTTCAAACTATGGAAAACATTATGCCTGGTGGTGGTAAACAAAACGCTATCTTAACTTTTGACTGGTCTAATGCTAGAGAGGTAAAAGGACTAGTTCCTGATCCAACTGGAGGAACACTTCTAACTGGTGGTAATAATAGTTTAAATCCAAATGGTAAACGTCTAGCAAGAACTGGATTAGAGACAACAAGCTCTATCTTTGCTGGTATTATCACACTAGCCGGTGCTGTATTCCTTGGAAGAAAAAGACAAAAATAAAATAACAATTTGAGGTTGATAATAACCCGCTCTTTATCAGCGTTCATCCATATTATCAACAATAAAGCGGGACGATAAGTTTTTCGTCTCGCTTTTTTAAATATTTTATAGATACTACCTAATGTTTCTATAAAACTAAATAAATGAAAGAGAGATTTTTAATATGAAAAGAATATTTAAACTTGTTGTGATAATTTTTGCAACTCTTGCTTTTATATTTTCTTCTGCTAAAATTAACAATATCGAAATTGCAAAAGCCGACGGAAAAAAAGTTTATAGCGTTCCTATCGAATTATGGCACTCTGAAAATAGTGGTAGACTTTCTATGGGTAATAATGCTCTAGCTACTACTGCCTCTGTTACTGAATATGAAAATGGAACATCTAATATTACCGTTCAATTTGTTCCAATGGATTTTAATAATTTACATGGGCATTTACTGTCTCTTAGCGTTTACTCTGCACCAATATTTTCTGGTTCGTTAAGTGCCGCATCAGTTACAAGTACTTATAATGATACAAATCTTAATGGTGGAACTAGTACTTATCCTGGTACTCTCAACTTTAACTACTCTGCGATAAAACCTGATAAAATTGGTGTTAGAGTCGCAGTTGATGCTATGAATCAAATTATGGGAGGCGATGCTTCTCAAGATGCTATCTTAAAGTTTAACTGGAGTGCTGCAACCCTTGTTTCTGGATCTGAAGATAATAAAAAAAGTGATAGCAAAAAAGAAGAAGAAAAGAAAAGCTCTGACAATAACGATAAAGACAAAGCCCCTGATGGATTTGTCGCTAAAAAATTAGAAGATTACTTTAAGGATACAAATAAAACTAAAAAAGTTGGAACTTATAACCTAGATATTACTGGTTCTTATTTAAACCCATTAACAGGAATTACTGCTGATGGTGGAACAAAAAATGCTTCTATTGGTGAAGGTATGGTTCAAGGTGTTATCTCACCTATCAATGCTGGTGGAAATCTTGATGAGGCTATTAGTAACCAAAAGGCTGGCGGAGAAAAACGTTGGGCTAAAGCACAACTTCAACGCACAAAAGATGGTAAATTATACGCTACAGTGCGTATTCATCTTATGAATTGGATTGAACGCAGTAAAGAGCAAGGTCCGTTCATTAAAGTATTACAAAGTGATGGGGAATTTAAACAAGTTGTCGCTACTGAAACTAAAGTTAATATTGAGCAATATAAAGACAGCTATGTAGATTATCGCTTTGAAGTTCCTAATGAAAACTTCCTTGCTATGGCGCAAATGTACGTTAAACCTATGAATCGTCCGGTAAGATTTTTTATAGAAGTTAATGCTGATACAATCAAAGAAGGAAATATTGATATGGAAGTTATTAAAGAAAAAAACTATACTCCATACTATATTGGTGGAACTATTGGCGTGCTTATTTTAATTGGTGGAGCTTACATTTTAAAAAGAAATAAAAAAAATTCTAATAATATTGAGGAATAACTTATGAAAAAAAAATTAAATCTAATATTTATTCTTCTCACTAGTTTAGTTGTTCTTCTTAGCGCTTGTTCTAATAATTCTGGCAATACTACTGGGACAGATCCTTCACAAGCAGATAAAGCATTTAATGAAACAATCGATTTAACTGGTGTTAATAAAGATAAAAAGTCAGAAGAAGAAAATGGTAAACGTATTGTTATGGATTCTGTAGCACTTAGTAGTATTGCCGATAAATTAGATATTAAATTAGCTGGTGTTCCTACAAGTAAACTAGGAAAAATGCCCACACGTTATAACAATATTATCCAAATTGGCCTACCTATGAATCCTAATATGGAAGTAATAAAATCTATAAAACCAAGTATGGTCTATGCTCCTGATAATCTATCAGATTGGCTTAAAGAAGGTTTTGATAAAAACAATATTCCTTATAAATTTGTTGATTTGCGTAGTGTAGATGGTCTATACAAAGTAACCGAAGAATTAGCAAATGAATTTAATAAAACAGAAATTTATAACAAACTCAAACAAGAACGTCAGCTTTTTGATAGTCAATTTTCAAAAAAAATAGATGGCAAAAAGAAACCTAAAGTTTTAATCTTAATGGGCTTACCTGGTAGTTACTTAGCAGCAGGAGAAAAGTCTTATGTGGGAAATCTTGTAAAACTTGCTGGTGGAGAAAACATTATAAAGTCTAAAGAAGAATTTAGTCAACTAAATCTAGAAACTGCACTTTCTGAACAACCTGATTTTATTTTACGTACTGCTCATGCTATGCCTGACGAAGTTATGGATATGTTTAGAAAAGAGTTTTCTTCTAATAAAAGTTGGCAACACTTCAATGCTGTAAAAAATAATAAAGTAATCGATCTGGATAATAAAATTTTTGGAATGACTGCTGGTTTTGATTATAGTGATGGATTAAACTTCTTATATGATACTTTTTATAAATAATTAAAATTAAGGAAAAACATTGACTATGATACTAACGTTGATATATCAGTGCTTTTCCTTAAATTATAAAATTGTTTTACCTTAATAAAACTTTAACTATATTTAGAAAGGAAAAAACTATGTTAAAAGATAAAAAAATTATTTCTTTTGTCATTATCAGTTTATTACTTATGTTTACTATTTTTATTTCTGCAAATAGCGGTAGTATTAAGGCAAATATTTCTGAGCTTATTGTTGGGATTTTTACTAAAGAATACGCCAATGTCAATGCTATTATCGATGTGCGTTTCCCTAGAATCATCATCACTATTCTTGTGGGCGCTGCTCTTGGAATAAGTGGTCTGCTTTTACAAACTGTTTTAAAAAATCCATTAGTTGATCCAAGTCTTATCGGAGTTTCTAGCGGGGCTGCACTATTTATGTATCTTGGTATTGGTTTATTTCCAAATTTAATTATCTTTAAATCTATTTTTTCTATTATCGGAGGAATGCTAGGTTTTGCTATAATTTATTTTCTAGCTGGTAAGACAAAAAATAATATAAAGATAATTTTAATTGGTATAGCCATTAGTTACTTTTTTACTGGTATTCTAAACTCCCTACAATATTTAAATCAAAGTAATTCTTCCACCTCACTTTCTTTTAAAACTTCATCGCTAGGAACGAAGAATTGGGAAGATGTTAAATTACTAGCAATCTGGCTACCTATATTGTTTATAGCAAGCTTTCTTTTATCTAAATTATGCAATATATTTACGCTAGATGACAATATTATTTCATCACTTGGAATAAACATTAATAAAGTTCGATTACTTATTTCATTTGTTGCTGTAGCTTTAGCGTCGATTGCAACAACAGTTGCTGGTGTATTAGTTTTTCTTGCTTTAATAACACCTCATATTGCCAAAATAATTATTGGTAGAAATCACATATTTACCATCCCTTTTACTGGATTATTAGGTGCTTTTATTCTTTTACTATTTGATACAGTTGGTCGTGTCGCATTTAATCCAGTGGAAATACCTGCTGAACTTATTATGATGATAGTTGGTGGCCCAGCCTTTATTATTCTTGTGAAAAGAGGTGTAAATTAGATGGAAAATATTATCGAAATAAAGAATCTATCTTTTAAATACAATACTACTAAAGCTATCTTTAGTGATTTGAACTTAACTATAAAAAAAGGAGAAATAACTACTCTTTTAGGCAAAAATGGTTGTGGCAAGAGTACTTTAATAAAACTATTATCAAAAAATATCACTAATTATACCGGTAATATTTTTTTAGAAAATAAAGAATTAAAAAGCTATTCTCTAAAAGAGTTAGCGACAAAACTTTCAATAGTTTATCAAAATAATATTACTCCACAGGAAATTACAGTCTTTGATATGGTTAGTTTTGCACGATTACCTTATCAAAATATATTCTTCTATAAACAAACAAAAGAAGATATAGAAAAAATAAATTTTGCCTTAAAAGAAACAGACCTAATAGACTATAAGAATACTATAGTATCAGAGCTTTCTGGTGGTCAATTACAACGTGTTTATATTGCAATGTGTCTAGCCCAAGATACTGAAATAATTATCTTAGATGAACCAACAACATTTCTTGATATAAAATATCAAAAATCTATAATGCAGCTTGTAAGAAATCTTAATAAATCTCTAGGAATCACTATTATCATGGTATTGCATGATATTAATCAAGCTCTAGCCTATAGTGATAATATTATCGCTCTTCTTAATGGGAAAGTTATAAAAAATGATCAAGCTACTAACTTTTTCGATGAAAATCTTCTAAACAAACTTTATGATGCTGATATTAAAATAGAAGATGGAAAAGTGATTAGTTGGTAAATTTACTAACAATATATGAAAAAATTAAATCAATCGCTATGTCTAAGTATTAATATTTAGATGTGGCGATAATTTTATATCTGTAAAGGTTGTTAATGTTATTTCAGCAATCTTTAAATACTGTTATATCAACGTTTATGAGAATTTACCCTTCAAAAGGTAGAGCGAAAGCTAGAGTAGTTAATAAGTTAATTCAGCAATCTAATCTAAATAAATGCTGACTACTTCTAGCTTTCTTTGAGGTGCTAACTCTGCGCAAGTATCCGTAGTAGTTAACATTGACTTATGCCTCATTCTGACTTGGAGTTCTTTCCAATTTGTACCTACATTAAGCAACATTGAATCATGAGTGTGTCGGAACAAATGGAAACCATAATCTGGTGATCCTAGACTTACTAATTGAAAATGATAAAATAAGAATGTACAGTTTTGATAAAATAAAAATGTACAAATAGGTTATAATAGTGCATATTATCAGTTTCACTACCAGATTTGGCACAGCATTATTCGACAAACCTCATTGAGTCTCTTAATAAAGAAATCAAACGTCAAACGAAAAAGAAGGTTTTTCCTAACGAGGAGTCTCTGGAACGTTACTTAGTTACTTTGTTTGAAGATTATAATTTCAAGCAAAGTCAACGAATCCATAAAG
>ERZ773055.364-NODE-364-length-29321-cov-12.334074_pt1 | contig 29321 bp, 21 predicted proteins | sample MGYA00580515_ERZ773055 | MGnify/ENA primary metagenome ERZ773055 (study PRJEB29015, sample SAMEA2737993) | human oral metagenome | biome: human oral; feature: human-associated habitat; material: dental | place: China | collected 2064 ...
CCCTCATCGCCGACACCCCGGCCACCGACTTTGCCGTCATGATCGGCCACGTTCGTTATGACGCCATCGACGATGCTCCTGCCAGCCTATCTCCCGCCATTATCACCGGCCTCCTCCGGGGTGAACTGGCATACGACGGCGTCGTCATCACCGACAACATCACCATGAAAGCCGTGGCGGCACGCTATTCCCCGGAAGAAGCAGCCCTTCGCGCTGTCGCCGCCGGAGCCGACATCATCCTGGTCAGCCACGAGTATGAAGCCGCTATCGCCGCCTACAACGCCATCCTCCGCGCCCTAAACACCGGCGTCCTCCCCATGGAACGCATCGACACCTCCGTCCGCCGCATCCTCCGCATGAAATTAGCACATGAAGCGGCAGAGACATAATCCGAAAAACAAGCGACGCCCCCCGTCAGGCGATTGTGCCTGACGGGGGGCGTCGTCTTATGTTCGTTTTTTCAGCGTTGGCACTACACCCGCGGTCACAACTCGACGTGCGCGCCCAGCATGAAAGTGCGGGATTCCGCAGGCAGAAGCTGACTGCCCTGATTGGCCGTAATCCAGTATTTCTTATTGAAAAGATTGTAGCACATCGCCGTGAAAGTCACCGGCGTATGGTCTATCGTCATCTTATACTTTGCCCCGAAATCAAAGCGTGCGTACCCGGCAACCTGATACTTGCCAAACTCCGTAGGCGCACCGCCCACATAAACGATCCGTCCCAAGAGGGAAAGGGCGTCATTCGGCTTATAAGTAAAACCGACGGAGCCGTTCCACTTCGGGATCCCGTTTGCCGTCATCCCTTCGTACTGTTTCCCGTAAGAAGTCCGAACCCACGTCCACCGCGTGTACGCAATACCGCCAAAAATATCCCATTTCTTGGCAATCGGCCCGGCAAACGTATACTCCACGCCTCGATACAGGTTCTCCCCCAAGGGAACGTAATAATTATCGTCCGTGGTCAGATAGGACGGATTCGTGGAGCGGAACACCGCCAGCGTGTGGATCATATCCTTATTTCGATATTTTAACCCCAGCTCATTGGACTTCACTTTGGATGGCTGCAACAGTTCCCCGGCATTGGCGTACGCAGGCCCAACGACGGTGCCGCAGTCAAAGGTTTCGGCATGATTCGCGTAAAGGGCCAACTGCGGCGTAAATTTGTAGACCATGCCGTAGGTAGGACAAGTGGCGTTATAGCTGGCGGTCTGGCTCCACCCGTGATTTTTATAGGTGTAGGGCTTATATTTGTGATGGTGAAGCCCGATATTGAGCAGCAGCTTATCATCAAACAAGTGCAAAGTATCCACCGCCGAGATTCCATCAACAACGGTTTTCGAGGATAGACGAAGCGGTGTGTGGTTATACGTCGGCTCGGCCCAGCGATTCTGTCCATAAAGATTCCCCACGATGGTCGCCAGTTTTTGGGAAGAGGCCGACCAGTTCTTGACAGACGCCGTATCGACCCCCACGACCAATTCATTTTGTGCCGCCCCAAAATCATAGGTGAAGCGCATACCGGCCCCCAAGTAATACTTCAGTGACTTAGAGGCGCTGAGCATGACATCCTGTCGGAAACGTCCGATAAAATTGTCGGCGCCATCCGCCAGAAGGGAAGTATTCCTGTTTGACATGCTCACCGGTCGCTCGTAGGATTTCACGCCTGCATTGAAGAACGCCGTCCAATGCGTATCAAATCGCTGCTCATGGCTGAGCGTCGCCAGTTTTGTCGTGGATTGAAAGTAACTCCATTCGGGCATCATATTCGTATCGCCGTCCGGCGGCGCGGGCAAGGCGTTGAGATTTTTACCCGGCGCAAAATACAGCGTCTTGCCGCTGACCTTTTTATACTCGTACCCTAACAGGAGATTCGTCTGGCTATGCTTATCGTAATGGTCAATGTTGATAAAAAGATTGCGCGCTTCCCGCTTTTCCCCGAACCGTGCCAATGTCCCGCCTTGGTTCAAGGCGTTCACGCGAATCCCCCACGCCGCGTTCTTTCCGAAGCGGCGGCCCACATCCACCCCTGCCGTTACGTTGCCGTCGCTCGCGTAGTTCATATCTAACGCCGTCAACGGCGTCTGCCCCGCCCGCTTCGATTGCAGGCTGATATGACCGCCGCCGGCGCGCCCCGCCGTTGAACTTCCGTTATAGACGATGGCCGGCCCCGAAATCACGTCGGCCCGTTCCAAAAAATTCGTTTTGACATCCAAATCGTCCAGCATCCCTGGCACGCCATTGATTTGCAGCATGGAGGCCGGCGTGTAGAAACCGCGCACCGACAGCGCGCTGGTACTGCGCCGGACGGTAGGAATGACGGTCATGCCGTCTTCCAACTCATGCCCCGGCATCGCGAAGACCGTGAACGCTTCTTTACTCACCGCCTTCGTATTCATCGGGACATCCATCGTGTCCTTTTCACCCAGCATATTGCCGACGGCAGTCGTCGACCCGATGATTCCCCCATGGTAGCGCGAACTGCTGACCACCGTTTCCGGTAAATCGTATGTATCCATCCCGCTCTCTTGCGCCTGTACCGTGACAGGCCAAGGCACCATCCACATTGCGATCCATGCGGTCAACGCCACTTTTTTCATTGCTTTCGCCCCTTCTGCTTACGTTTTTCTCTTTACCGAGTCATGCCGCCACGCCTCGCTTATATAATATAGCACGGATGAGGCATAGCAGCCAGAGACTAAAGTATGAAATGGTGAATTCTCCCGTCATTTTATCGCATTGTTGCTTTTCTTTGCGTCGGGGGCTGCCATATTTTTTCTCTCGCGGCAGGAAACCTTCCCGTTATCAGAGAATTATATCGTTATAAAAAGCGATCGAGGAGGGATTTCGATGCAGGAATATGGGAGCGCGAATCTGCGCAACGTCGCCGTCGTCGGTCACGGGCGGGCCGGGAAGACGAGCCTGTTGGACGCTTGCCTGTTTAACGCCGGAGCGGTCAACAGGCTGGGAAATACCGCCAACGAATCGTCTTTTTTGGACGTCGAGCCGGAAGAAATCCGGCGCGGTTTTTCCATCGACAGCAAGCTGGTTGCCATAGAATGGCAGGGCTGCAAGCTGAATCTGCTGGATACGCCCGGCTACCCGGACTTCATCAGCGAAGTCAAGGGAGCGCTCACAGCGGCGGACTGCGCCCTCATTGTCATCTCAGCTCCCTCCGGCATTGAGATTGAAACGGAAAAAGACTGGCGGCTGGCGGAAGAAATGGCTCTTCCCCGAGCCTTCTTCGTCAACAAAATGGATCGGGAGCACGCGGACTTCCAGCAGGTAGTGGATGAGCTCCGCGTGCGTTTCGGCAAAGGCGTTGTTCCCGTCCAGCTTCCCCTCGGGCAGGAGTCCTCTTTTCAGGGCGTCATCGACCTTCTCACCATGAGCAGCAAATTCACCTCCCATGAGGAGGAAACCATCGTCACAGGCATTCCAGAATATATGGACGAGGAGGTGGAAACGGCCCGGCAGGCGCTGGTGGAGGCCCTGGCGGACTTTAATGACACCCTCTTAGAGAAATTCTTAGACGGCGAGGATATTCCCCAGCACGAGATCGGGCAGGCGCTGTCCGACGGGATCGCCGCTGGGAAGGTATTCCCCGTGTTCTGCGGGGCCGCGGCCCAGAATGTGGGGGTCCGAAAGCTCATGAACGGGATCATCTCCTATCTCCCCGCCCCGGGGAGCCGCAGCGCCATCGGTACCGAGCCGGGAAAAGAGGATACCCTTTTGGAACGTACTTTGACCGACCCCTTTTCCGCCCAGGTCTTTAAGACCGTCGTGGACCCATTCGTGGGGCGGCTGACGTTTCTGCGCCTGCGCTCCGGGACGCTGACCCATGACGACAGTGTGTATAACGTCAGCCGCGGCGCCATCGAACGCATCGGCAGCCTGTTCACCATGCAGGGCAACCAACAGATCAAGGTAACCCGCGCCCTTGCCGGGGATATCGTTGTAACGTCGAAACTCACCGCCACCCGCACCGGCGATACCTTGGCGGACAAGAACGCTCCCATTTGCTACGAGCCCATCGCCTACCCTGGCTCCATGCTGATCATGGCCGCCTACCCGAAGAAGAAAGGCGACGAGGAAAAGGCCTTCGGAGCGCTGGAAAAGGCGCAGGACGAAGACCCCACCATCATCGTCTTTAAATTCCCGGAAACGAAGGAGACCCTCGTCCGGGCCCAGGGCGAGGTACAGATTGAGATATTGGGGGAGCGGCTGACCCGAAAATTCGGTGCGGAGCTTGCGTTTCGCGAGCCGAAGGTGCCGTACCGCGAGACGATCCGAAAGTCGGTAAAAGCCGAGGGCAAGCATAAAAAACAGAGCGGCGGCCACGGCCAGTACGGCCATGTCTGGCTGGAGATCAGCCCCCAGCCCGCGGGAGAAGGGAACGCCTTCACCGAGACGATCTTCGGCGGCAGCGTGCCGCGCCAGTACGTCCCGGCGGTGGAGAAGGGGACGGCGGAGACGCTGGCCGGAGGCATCTTGGCGGGCTATCCCGTGGTAGACGTGAAAGTGAACCTCTACGACGGTTCCTATCACACGGTGGACTCCTCCGAAGCCGCCTTTAAGGCCGCCACTGCCCTCGCCCTCCGCAAGGGGATCAAAGAAGCCGAGCCCATACTCTTAGAGCCCATCTACAATATTTCCATTTCCGCCCCGGAATACTTCATGGGAGAGGTCATGGGGCAGCTCAACGCGAAGCGGGCGCGCATTTTAGGCATGGAGAGCCAGGGCCGCGACATGAGCGAGGTCAAGGCCCAGATCCCAGCCACGGAACTCTACAAATACGCCACCGACCTGCGGGCGCAGACGAAGGGGCGGGGCGTCTTCACCACGGAATTTTCCCACTACGAGGAAATGCCTCCGAAGCTGGCGGAAAAAGTCATCGCCGCCTATCAGGAAGCGCGAAAATGAAGGGATAACAAAAGGGGGCAAGCCCGGCGGCTTACCCCTTTTTGTGTTTGTTGTCAATCATTGTAATGCCCACGGCAGGCGATCACGACAATCCTGTCCTCTTCCACAGCGTATACGAGCCGATGCTCATCGTCGATACGTCGACTCCAAAATCCTGTCAAATCCCCCTTCAACGGTTCCGGCTTGCCTATCCCCTCAAAGGGATTACGGCTCATATCTTTGATGAGCTGATGGATTCTTTTTACGGTCTTTTTATCCTGTTGATGCCAATAAAGATAATCTTCCCAAGCGTCCATATCCCACGCAATCACACGAATTGACATCCGTCAGTCCTCCACGAGCGCATGAATTTCTACGGGAAGTGTTCCATTTCGATAAGCAGCCATCTTCTTTTGCAGATAACGCATATTGCTTTCCGAATAAAACGGGTGTACCGACAGCTCAAAGGGAATACGCTTTTCCCGGCTCACTTTCTTGGCGAAGACGGTAAAGGCGGCGCTCAGGGAAAGCCCCAACTCGGCGCACACCTCCTCCATGCTCTTTTTCACATCCGCGTCCAAGCGAAAATTCACATTTACAGGCTGTGCCATAAAACTCACTCCCTTCTCCCCCTTATCATACGCAAAAGTAATGAAATACGCAAGCAAAATGATTTACGTTCGCGTTTAAAAAGGGCTATAGGCGCTTTTGCTTTTCATTTCTTTTGATTTTTCGTCATTTCCAAGGCGTTGTTGAGGAAGAATTCGCCGCCCATGGGGGAGGTACAGTCCTTTTCCATGAGGACGTTTTTATTTTCATCCCGAAAGGTCAGGCGAAAAGCGTCGTCCCTGGGGATAGACGCCCCGGAGACAGGCGTCACGAAGGCCGATACCCCCGGAGCATAGTCGCGCCGATAGTAGACTTCGCGCACCGGGTGGAGCCCTTTATCGTCCTCCCGCCGCTTAAAGCGTAATTTGAAGGCAAAAATATCGTCTAAACTCATGATATCCCCTCCTGTCACAGATTTTTTCCGTATAAAAAATCAACGTCAGTAGCCAATCCCTTGACAAGAAGATGCGTGTGCCGCACCGGCCGTCTGTTTTAACGGTGTGCCGGCGGTCTGTCCTCCAGCAAACCGATGAACAAGTAGATCAACTGTCCGGCCAAAAGTGCCGCCCCGGCGAGGAGCATAAGCCCCGCCCCCAGGCCGAGGGAATCTTGGCCGGGCGTGGTATACGACGCCCAGTGATCTTCCACTTCATCGTCGAGAACGCGCCACGCCAAGAGGCTGAGCGCGGTGGCCAGCGGGGCGAGAACCGCCCAGAGCCCCGACCGGCCAAGGGTATGGAGACGGCGCGCGGCGAGGACCGCCTGCGAAGCATATACTATCGCGGTGAAAGCAATCCACACGGCACGAATAGGAAAAATACAGGGTTCTCCGTTGCCGGAATACATAAACGGCAAAAACAGGAGCAGGAAGGAAACGAGCCAAGTCATCGCGATCTCCGCCGCCAAAAGCGCCGCCCAAGCGTCAACATAAGTCTCGCGGGGGATCCTTCCTCGGGGAGAGAAAAAGAATTTCAGTATATCATACATCATTTTCTCCTCTCGGAGCCAGGTGCGGCCGCCCATTGGATTTCCGCGGCGCGCCGGGGCGAGGGCGGTTCCTTATCATCCGGCGATTCCCCGTGTCATATAGGGTCGTCAAACTTACGGACATGCTAAGGGCCGTCAAAATTTGCCCTTGACACTTCTCCTGGCGGCATGTATAATCGAGTACGTTGACGAGGGATTGGGGTATCGCCAAGTTGGTAAGGCACGGGATTCTGAATCCCGCATGCGTTGGTTCGAGTCCAGCTACCCCAGCCAGTGACTGTTCGCACCGCGATGGCGCGGTGCTTTTTTATCCCTTGGGGAAAACGGAACGCGCCGCCTAAAATTTGATGTCGTGGGCGATGGTCTGATCGCTTTTCCCCAAAACCCAGCCCAGTACCTTAATCTCCGCATAGAGCATGACCCGCTGTTCCCGGGGATCCACTTGCGCCCGGGTAAGTTCTTTATATTGGGCGATCTCCTGCTCGTAGCGGGCACGGATCGTGGAGGGGCTGCGCATTTTCTCCCGATGATCCGCCGCATAGGCTTTGCTGCTGATGATGTCTTTGTACGTCATATCGCACATCCTCTTCCTTCTTTTTCTTCTCCACCCCTAACGGCAGGGATTTCTTCCCCCGCCGCGAATATTATTATATCAAAAAGAAGGAGGAAACGCCATGCCTTATGTAAACATCAAGATCACCCGGGAAGGCAACGTGACGGCCGAGCAAAAACGCCGCCTTATCGAAGGGGCGACGGATCTCCTGCACGACGTCTTGGGGAAAAACAAAGCGACCACCGTAGTGACCATCGATGAAGTGGACACCGATAACTGGGGCATCGGCGGCCTTCCGGTGACCGCTTTGCGGAAAAAGCGCTGAAACACGCGCCCGCTTCTTCCTGCTCGCGATTTACCCGCGACGGGGCATTTCTTTTACGCTCTACTTTTCGTGTGCCGTTTCTGTCAACCACTTTTGCGGCGCCGATAACAGAGGACCATCCGCTGGGAAATATCCAGCAACCTTTGACCTTTAGGAGGTATTTTTATGGGAAAGATTTATCAAAGCATGACAGAATTGATCGGCCATACGCCGCTTTTGGCGGCTCGTCGGTTCAGCCGGGAAGAATCCCTTCCCTCTGCGCTCTTAGTGAAGCTGGAATATTTTAATCCGGCGGGAAGCGTGAAGGATCGCATCGCAGCGGCGATGATCGAGGACGCGGAAAAGCGCGGCCTCCTGACGAAAGATTCCGTCATCGTCGAACCTACCAGCGGCAACACGGGTATCGGCCTGGCCAGCGCGGCCGCGGCCCGAGGCTATCGGGCCATCCTCACCATGCCGGAAACGATGAGCGTAGAGCGCCGTAAACTGCTGGCGGCCTACGGCGCAGAAATCGTGCTGACCGACGGCGCCCAGGGCATGAAAGGGGCCATCGCGAAAGCCGAGGAGCTGGCGAAAACCCTTCCCCACGCCTTTATCCCCTCGCAGTTTACCAATCCCGTGAACCCGGCAGCCCATGAGGCGACCACCGGGCCGGAGATCTGGGCGGATACCGACGGCGCAGTGGACATCTTCGTGGCCGGGGTAGGGACCGGCGGCACGGTAACCGGAGTCGGGCGTTTTCTCAAGAAAAAAAAGCCCGGCGTCAAAATCTACGCCGTAGAGCCCGAAAACTCGCCGGTATTGAGCGGCGGCTCCCCCGGGCCGCATAAGATTCAAGGCATCGGGGCCGGATTCATCCCCCAGACGCTGGATACGAAAATTTACGACGAAGTGCTGACCATCTCCAACGAGGCCTCCTTCCAATACGCCCGGAAACTCGCCCGCACGGAGGGAATCCTCGTAGGCATCTCCTCCGGCGCAGCCTTGGCGGCGGCGGTAAAGCTGGCGGCCCGCCCGGAAAATGCGGGCAAGACCATCGTCGCGTTGCTGCCGGATACCGGCGACCGCTACCTCTCCACGGATCTTGTCGAGGCGTAAGCGAAGCGTTGACAAAAAGAACTATCCTTAGAAGAGGGCTGCTTTCGGGCAGCCCTTTTTTATGTACCGACCCCGGGGCCCCGGATTCGTTTCCCATTGGCCGCCGCGGCGGCCAATACCGAAAAAGACGGCCATAGTGGCAAAATTCCTAAAAAATAGTATAATAAGAGCCATCAAAACGAATGGGGGACGGAGGGGTTTTTGTGCGCGTCGTAATCGTGGGAGCGGGAAAATTGGGATACAGCATCGCCGAACTCTTATCCAACGAAGGGTACGAAGTGGTGATGATCGATCAGGATGAGACCCAGCTGGAAGCGGTGAAAAATACCCTGGACGTCCTGACCATTCGGGCTAACGGAGCCAGCCCCGCCACCATGGCCGACGTGGAAGTGCGGGGGGCCGATCTTTTAATCGCGGTGACGGCGGTGGACGAAGTGAACATGATCGCCTGTATCCTGGCGAAAAAACACAAGATCCGCCACACCATCGCCCGTATTCGGGACATAGAATTCGTCGCCGCGGAGGGCGGGTACCTGAAAAAAACCTTCGACATCGACCTCATGTTGAACCCGGAATACATCACGGCCCAGGAAATCTACCGCATCCTCATGACAACGGCCGCCCTCAATGTAGAGGATTTTGCCAGCGGCAAGGTGCGCCTCTTCGAGACAAAGGTGCGCCGGGACTCGAAGATGGCCAACGTGCCCCTCAAGGACATGGATATGCCGGCGTCGGTCTTAGCGGGGATGATCTTCCGGGACCACCAGATGATCATCCCCCACGGCGACGATATTCTAAAACCCGGGGATAACGCCTACTTCATCGGCGATCCAGCGGAGATCGAAAAGTTCAGCGCCCGCTTCGTTAAGCGCGAAGCCCGGCGGCTGGAACGGCTCATGATCATCGGCGCGGGACGTACCGGCCGAGCGCTGGCCACGATGTTTGAGCCGACGGATGTCAAGGTGAAGGTCATCGAAAAAGACAGCGAGCGCTGCCAGCGGATGGCGGATATGCTGCAAAACGGCATGGTAATTTCCGGCGACGGCACGGACATTGACCTTCTCATGCAGGAGGGGATCCACGAAACGGACGTGGTGGTCTGCCTGACGGAGGACGATAAGCTGAACCTCATGCTGGCGCTTTTAGCTAAGCATCTGGGCGCACGGGAGACTGTGGTGCGGGTGGGGCGCAGCGAATATGTAGATCTCATGGAAAAGGTGGGGGTGGACATCGTCCTTTCGGCCCGGCTCCTATCCGCCAGCGAAGTGCTGGCCTTTGCCCGCCGGGGCGGCGTCGTGTCGGTCTCCCTCTTGGAAAGCGCCAAGGCGGAAGCGGTGGAGGTCATCGTGCAGGAGGGAACGCCAGTGGTGGGGCATCCCTTAAAAGAAGTCCATCTCCCCCGGGAATGCCTCGTCTGCGCCTATGTGCGGGGCGAAGAGGCCGCCATCCCCAACGGCGACTCCGTTCTCCTCCCCGGAGACCGCGCCATTCTCTTCATCGAAACACAGTTTTCCCAGAAGGTCATCCAATACTTTAAGGGCAGGGATCGGGCATGAGCCGCTCCCTGCTGCTGTTCCTTCTGGGGCAGGTGACGCTGCTCTCGGGAGCGGCCATGCTGGTACCGTTTTTTTATTCGCTGAGCCGAATGACGGCGGAGGTACCAGCTTTTTTGGCGTCCCTTCTCCTCGTCATGACAGTGGGCGAGATCATTGCTCGCCTGGGGAAAAACCATCCGCCCCGGATGGAGCTGATGGACGCGGCGGCCCTCTTGGTCTGCGTCTGGCCACTGGCCGCAGCGGCCGGGGCCGTTCCCTTCGTCCTCTCCGGAGTCTTAGGCCCGGTGGACGCCCTCTTTGAAAGCGTGTCTTGTATCACCTCCACCGGCATTTCCTTCCTCGGCCCCACCGCGCCCTACTCCTTGCAGCTCTGGCGCAGCATCATCGCCTGGATGGGCAGCCTCTCCTTCGTCGTTATGCTGGTGACCGTCATGCCCGCCGTCTGCGGCTCCTTCGGGCTGGTCTTAACCTATGAATACAGCCTGTCCTTCAGCCCTCTCTTGGTGCGGATGAAGCGTTCCGCTTGGCAGGCGTTGCGGATCTATGCAGGGTTGACCGCCATCTCCCTCCTCCTCTTTTATTTAGCAGGCTTGGGGCCCCTCGATTCCCTCTCCATGGCCATGATGTCCCTCTCCACCGGCGGGGGCGCTGACCTTCCGGTCTTCATACTTCAGAACAACCCTTGGCTGGAAATGGCCGCCATCCTCTCCATGCTGCTGGCCTGCGGGAATTTCCTTCTCTACCGGCAGGCAGTACGGCGGCGGGATTTTCGCCTCATCTGGCAGGATACGGAACTGCGGCTCTTTTTCCTGCTGCTCCTCCTCTTCAGCTTGGCCGTCAGCGCTCATCTTTGGTACGCTGGGGTCTACGACCTCGCCGACAGTCTGCGCTACGGCTTTTTTGAGGTGATCTCTTTTTCCAGCACCAGCGGTTTCATGGCCGCGCCGGTGGCGGCATGGCCGGATTTAGATCGCTTCCTGCTGCTCCTCCTGGTTTTCATCGGCGGCTGTATCGGCTCTTTGACGGGAGGGCTGAAAATCAAACGCTTGGTCATCCTCTTCCGCATGACGCTCAGCGAAATGAAGCGCACCCTGCACCCCCACATGGTGGAGCGGATCCGCGTGGGGAAAGAAACCGTATCCATGCGGATCGTGGGCAATATCCTCTGCTACTTCTTCCTGCAATTAGCCGTTTTCTACGTGTTCACGACGCTGCTTTCCCTCTCGGACATCACCCTGCCGGAAGCGGTGGGTCTGGGGGTGGGGATGCTGTCCAGCGTCGGCACCGCGTCCGGCCTCTACGGCTTCGATACCTACGCGAATTTAGCGCCGGGCTTTAAGCTTCTCTGCTGTTTCTTCATGCTGGTAGGGCGCATGGAAATCTTCGCGCTGCTCCTCTGGCTGGGGGGACGGGCGGCGGCAGAACATCGTTGGTGAGGGGGAACGTGTCTTGAATCTGTTTATCATCGCGGACATCTTGGGAAACCTCGCCTACTCCGTCGCCGCCGTCCTCTCTCTCCCCCTCGTCTACGCCGCCCTTCAGGGGGAAGCGGACGCCGCCATGGCTTTCTTCTTCGCCGTCATGGTGAGCCTTGTCGTGGGGGGCGCTCTCAAGCAGCGCGGCGAAATGGTCACGGAGGATGAAATCGCCGTCCGAGAAGGCGTCGCCATCACTGGCGTGGGCTGGTTCATGGTCTCCCTGCTCTCCCTCCTGCCCTATCTCTTGGGGGGCTTTCTCTCTCCCTTAGACAGCCTCGCCGAATCCATCTCCGGTCTCTCCGGAACTGGAGCTACCTTCATCCCCGACTTGGACGTCCTGCCCCGAAGCATCCTCCTCTGGCGCAGCCTGACGAATTGGATCGGGGGCATCGGGATCATCGTCATTTTCATGGCGCTGCTCCCGCAGTTTGGCCGGGGGGCCATGTTCCTCCTGCGGGCCGAGGCCACGGGTCCCATGGTGGAGCGCCAGCGCCCCCGCATTCGGGACAACGCCATCGCTCTCTTTAGCGTCTACATCGGCTACACGCTCTTAGCCATGGGGGGCTATCTCGTCCTCGGCATGAGCGCCTACGATGCACTGAATCACGCCTTCACCACCATCGCCACCGGAGGCTTTTCCACCTACAACGACAGCTTCCTCCACTTCGACAGCCCGGCCATCGAAGCCTGGGCCGTCCTCTGGATGCTCATCTCCAGCGGCAGCTTCGGCATGTACGTCTTAGCCCTCCACACCAGCTGGCGGGTCGTTCTGAGAAACACGGAATTTCGCGCCTTCCTCCTCCTCTTTGTCGTCGCCACCCTCCTCGTCGCCTTAGACCTCATGACGGAAATGGGCTTCGGCCTCGGCACGGCCTTTCGCCACGCCGTCTTTCAAACCGCCTCCTTGGGCTCCACCACCGGCTTTGTTTCCTACGACTTCGACACCTGGCCTTCCTTCTCGAAGGCCGTCCTCCTCCTTCTCATGTTCGTAGGGGGCTGCGCCGGCTCCACCTCCGGCGGCTTCAAAATTCTGCGCTTCGTGGTCATGCTGCGCCTCATCAAGGCCCTCGTCTGGCAAAAACTCCACCCGAAATTAGTGGCCTACGTCACCATGAACGGCGGCCACCTGCCGAATCAAATCCTCTTCAACATCGCCCGTCACTTCTTCGTCTACGTCATGATGAATGTCCTCTTCGCCTTCTTCCTCATCTTTGACGGCATTCGCATGATCGACGCCGTAAGCGTCAGCATCTCCACCATGGGCAGCGTCGGGCCGGGCTTTGGCATCGCCGGAGCCACCAGCACCTACGCCATCCTCCCCCCCTTCTCCAAAGCCGTGGCCTGTGTCTCCATGTTCTTCGGCCGCTTGGAAATCTTCACCGTCCTGGCCATTTTGACCCCGGAATTCTGGCACAAGGGAAAGAGCTGGTGAGGAAACAAAAGTTTTTAAGATGACGTTCATCATGATAATTTTGATGGCAACAAGTAAATAGACGAATTTCGCAAAGAGAACGGTCATGGGAGTTATTTGGCTTGCATGACCGCTCTCTTTATTTTTAAGGTATATTTGATGATTTCTACTGCTCACTATATAGCGCTATCATGGGGTCCTCTAAAATCAAGGAGTATCGGTTTTCTATATTTTGATGGGAGGAATTACAATGGACATCAACAACATTCACAGTGCAGAGAGCGCATCTATTGTCGGATTGGCAAACGATGGCGTCACGTATGGGTACATCAGGGTATCTACTGCCATCCAGCATGAAAATCGACAACGCATGGCAATGGAGGACTTCGGGATTTCGGAGGACTGCATCTTCGCCGATACACAAAGCGGCAAAGACTTTGACCGTCCTGCTTACAACGCTATGATGGATCGGCTGACAAGTGGCGACACAGTGGTGGTTAAAAGTTTGGACAGACTTGGACGCGACTACGAGGAAATGATTCACCAGCTTGACATCATCACCCGCGAGAAGGATGCCGCCATCGTCATTTTGGATATGCCCCTCATTGACACGCGCCACAAGCAGAGCGATGATCTCACAGGAAAGTTCATCTCGAATCTCGTCATTCAGATTTTTTCCTATGTTGCCCACATGGAACGGAACATGAATCACCAGCGCACGATGGAGGGCATTGCGGCAGCCAAGGCCAAGGGCGTACGGTTTGGCAGGACACCGCTCACGAAGCCGAAGAATTTCGAAGCCATCCGCGCCGCGTGGGAGGCGAGAGAATTGTCGGAACATGATGCTGCAATCCTTTTGGGCGTGTCGCGTCCTACTTTTCACAAATGGGCACATGAAGAAACGGTGGTAGAAAATTCATCGATTTTCTGCCACCGCCAAAATCTTTGATTAGTATCTCCAATAATATAATATGGTAAAAATTCGCTAAAAATGCCATTGATTCCTGCCTAAAATTGAAAACTATACCTGGCAGAAAATCGATGGTATTTCTGCACAGTGCCTTCCAAAATAGATTCGTGTATCAGGGGAGGGAATGTTGTGCATCTGAAGGAGTTTGTCGCCGGAAGTAAAGTCAAGGGACTCGAAGCCGGCAAAATCGTGGAGATCGTGGCGGTCAAGCATCATGGGGATATGGTGGCTGATATCACATACAAAGATGCCAATGGCCAGTTGAACGAGCAGATGGTGTACGCCGATCAAGCCGCAGGTATGGAATTGGAAGAAAAAGCCCTACCGTGGAGCTTTGATGCCGACGCCGATCGAATGAGGCTTGTTTCCGAGGCATACCGCATTCACCTGGCCTACCTGTTTGATCCATACATTGCGGTACATACATCCTCCATTGAGCCACTGCCGCACCAAATATCGGCCGTATATGAGAAAATGCTTCCCCGGCAGCCGCTGCGCTTCGTGCTGGCAGATGATCCCGGCGCAGGAAAGACGATCATGACGGGGCTTCTCATGAAGGAGCTCATCATGCGCGGAGATATCAAACGCTGTCTCATCGTCTGCCCCGGAAACCTTGCTGAACAATGGCAGGATGAGCTGTATCGCAAGTTTCATTTACGGTTTGAGATACTCACGAACGACAGAGCGGAATCCTCCATTACGGGGAATATTTTTTCAGAAATGAATTTTTGTATTGCCAGATTGGATAAGTTGTCTCGCAGTGAAAGCTTGCAGGAGAAACTCAAAGCCACCGATTGGGATCTCATTATTTGTGATGAAGCGCACAAGATGTCCGCGACGATCTGGGGCGGTGAGGTGCGCTATACGAAACGATTTCAATTGGGGCGGCTTCTGTCATCGATCACAAGGCATTTTCTCCTTTTGACCGCAACGCCCCATAATGGCAAAGACATTGATTTTGCTTTGTTCATGTCGCTCATCGATGCAGACCGATTCGAGGGCGTCAAGCGTGACAGCCACCAATCGGTGGATGTATCGGATGTCATGCGCCGCCTGGTGAAGGAAGAACTTTTGAAATTTGATGGGAAACCGCTGTTCCCGGAACGAATCGCCTATACGGTCAAATACGACCTTTCCCCCCTGGAAGCAAAGCTGTATCAAAAAGTGACGGCGTATGTACAGGATGGATTCAACCGAGCGGAGCGTTTAGATAGCGACCGAAAAAACACAGTAGGATTCGCGCTCACCATTCTACAGCGACGGTTGGCGTCATCTCCTGCCGCCATTTACTGCTCCTTGGATCGAAGGACAAAACGGTTGGAGCAACTATTACAAGAGGAAAAATTTAAACGCCGTGCCAATGAAGCTCACTTTGATTTTGAAAGTTACGGAGATGTCGACGACTTGGAGGATTCTCCGAGCAGCGAAGTTGAGGCTGCCGAGGATGAGATGGTCGCGCGAACCAGTGCGGCACGGACCATCGTTGAAATGGAGGAAGAGATACGGACGCTTCGTCGCCTGACCCAGATGGCGGGGCAAGTGCGCGCCAGCGGTGAGGACAGGAAGTGGGATGAGCTGTCGCGGCTTTTGCAGGAAAACAAAAATATCGTTGGAGCAAACGGCGAACGGGAAAAGCTCATTATTTTCACGGAGCATAAGGACACGCTTCATTACCTGCAAGAGAAAATATCCTCTTTGCTGGGGCGTGCCGAGGCTGTTGTCACGATTCATGGCGGCATGGCGCGGGACGAACGGCGCAAAGTTGAGGAATGCTTCAAACAAGACAAGGACGTCCTGGTGCTCGTCGCCACGGATGCCGCCGGGGAAGGCATCAATCTGCAGCGAGCACATCTCATGATCAATTATGATCTGCCTTGGAATCCCAATCGACTGGAACAACGATTTGGGCGTATCCATCGCATCGGACAGACGGAAGTCTGTCATCTTTGGAATTTGGTGGCAACAGGGACACGGGAAGGCGATGTGTTCCAGCGGCTTTTCGGCAAATTAGAAGAAGAGAGGAACGCCTTGGGCGGCAAGGTCTTTGACATATTGGGCAAGCTGTCCTTTGATAACAAGCCACTCCGAGAACTTCTGATCGATGCAATACGCTACGGAAATGATCCCAAGACAAGGGAACGGCTCAATACCGTTATGGATGATTCCCTCAACCGGGAGAAATTAGAGGAGCTACTGACGGAGCGTGCCTTGACCGAAGATGTCATGAATCAAAGCATCGTAACTCGCATTCGTGAGAACATGGAACGGATGGAAGCCCGAAAACTTCAGCCGTTCTTTATTGAGAGTTTTTTCCTTGCCGCATTTAAGCTGTTGAACGGCCGCATTTATAAACGTGAACCGGGGCGCTACGAGATTACCCGCGTGCCGTTTGATATCCGGAGCCGTGATATGCAGATTGGCTTCGGCGAGCCTGTTCTTCCTCGTTATGAACGCATCTGCTTTGACAAGGAGAAAGCCAATATCCCGGGTCTTGTTCCTGCCTCTTTTATTACCCCCGAGTCGCCGCTTCTGTCCGCTATGAGCGACCTTATTCGGGAAAAATACGGCAGCGCTCTCAAGCAAGGGACGATCTTCGTAGACGACAGCGACGACGGTAAGGAAATGCGCCTGCTGTTTTATATTGAACATAGTATGCAAGACGGGCAGATCATCCCCGGTACAAGTCAAAGGCGTGTGATTTCGAAGCGCGTCCATTTTGTTGAGATCCGTAAGAATGGCGAGGCTTCCCCGGCGGGATTTGCGCCCTACTTGGATTATCGTGCGCCGAATGACGAAGAGAAGGAGCGGGTATTTTCGGCGCTTCAGCAAGAAGAATGGCTCAAGAGCGGAGTGGAAGATATTGCCGTCGGCTACGCCATACGAGATATCATTCCTGCCCATCTGAGCGAGGTGCGTGAGCGCAGGAAGACCCTGTTGGACAAAATGGAACGTGCAGTAAAAGAACGGCTGACGAGTGAGATTCGCTATTGGGATTTTCGCGCTAATGAACTTCGGGAGAAGGAGAGCGCCGGCAAACGCAACGCCAAGCTCAATGCCGATCAAGCTGCACGAAGGGCCGAAGATTTGACGGCAAGACTGGAGAAGCGCCTCGCTGAAATCGCGCAGGAGCGCCAGATCACAGCGACGCCTCCCGTCGTGGTGGGCGGTGCGCTCGTCGTTCCGAAAGGGTGGTTTGGCGAGACGGCGGGAAGTGTATCAAAAAACGAGGGTGCATCTCGCTCGGAGATCGAAAAAATCGCCATGCGAACGGTAGAATCCATTGAGCGGGAATTAGGATACGCGCCAAAAGATGTCAGCATGGCGAAATGCGGCTATGACATCGAATCTCTCGTGCCGGAAGGGCAGCGAGCGCAGGGGAACTGTATACGTTTTATCGAGGTCAAGGGCAGGCAAGCCGACGCCGATACAGTGACGGTCAGCAAGAATGAAATCCTGACTGCGCTGAATAAACCCGATGCGTATATTTTGGCGATCGTTATGGTGGATGGGGATAAAACGGAAACGACATACTTACAAAAGCCATTCACCATCTCACCGGATTTTGGCGCGGTGAGTGTGATATATAAAATTACTGATTTGCTCAAACAGGGTGAGTGTATTTTGAGGAGGTAGCCATCGTGTGTTCGTACGAACCCATCACCCCTTCCATGCTGTCATCCATTGGATCCTGCATTGCAGCGTTCTTTTCCTGTATCGCAACATGTGGATTATGGTATATAGCCTATCAAACTCATGCTTATACCAAGCGCGAGGATGAAATGAAGTATGCGCGAGGCGTAGCGCTTTGGGTGATTAGTCAGGTTTCTGATAACAAGAATTTTATCAATGCGGCGATTATCAATCTCTCTGAAAGCCCCATCTACGATATATACGTCATCGGTTGTCCGTATGACAAGGATACGGTCAGGGAAAAGTCGTATGGCGTTTACGATCAGCGCGATGTGATTCTTCCTAATGCGAGTGACTTGGACAAAGTGTATATGACCGCCGAAGAACTAGGGACACCGAAAGCTCTGTCATCGGTCACAGCAACGATGTTTTTCCGAGATATCAACGGCATCGAATGGTGTCGTGATAGTCACGGTAGACTATGGAAATGTCCAGGGTATTTGAAGTTTTTCAAAAAACAGCATGGATAAATCTTGATTGGAGAGAGTTTTATATCATGAAGAAAAAACTGATCGAAGTAGCTATCCCTCTCGATGCCATCAATGCGGCTTCGGCGCGGGAAAAATCCATTCGTCATGGTCATCCGTCTACGCTCCATCTTTGGTGGGCTAGGCGGCCGCTCGCCACGGCGCGAGCGGTGCTCTTTGCCTCTCTCGTGGATGATCCGTCCTCGCATCCGGAGAAATTTCCCACGGAGGAGGAGCAGGACAGGGAGCGTCAGCGTCTCTTTCGCCTGCTGGAAAAGCTCGTCGTCTGGGAAAACAGCAGCGACAAGGCGCTTTTTGCTGAGGCGTATGAGGAAATCAAAAAATCGACAGGCGGCAATCCGCCGCCCGTCTTCGATCCCTTCGCCGGGGGCGGCTCGATTCCTCTGGAGGCGCAGAGACTGGGGCTGAAAGCTATCGCTGCCGACCTGAATCCCGTGGCGGTGATGATCAATAAGGCGATGATTGTGATTCCCGCGAAGTTCCAAAATCAGCCGCCGGTGAACCCGGAAGCAAAGTCTCTCCTTGCTGCCGCGTGGCAGAGAGCCGAGGGGCTGGCAAATGATATTGCCTACTATGGGAAACTGCTCAAAGAGAACGCCTTGGCAAAAATCGGTCATTTGTATCCGAAAGTAACAATTCCTGAAACAGGGGAAGAAGCTACAGTTATTGCGTGGCTTTGGGCGAGGACGGTGAAGTGCCCGAATCCGGCCTGCGGGTGCGAGATGCCATTGGTGAAGTCTTTTTGGCTCTCGAAAAAGGCGGGTAAGGAAACGTATCTTGAACCGATTGTGGAGGGGAGCAAGGTACGGTTTGAGGTACGGCACGGAAAAGGAAAGGTACGGAATGGGACGATTTCTCGTGCCAGGGCGAAATGTATTGGCTGTGGGGCAAGTGTGCCCGGGAAATATATTCGTGATGAATCCAAGGCAGGGCGCATGAAGGCGCAAATGCTCGCGATTGCAGTTGATTTGACTCCCGGACGTGGCTATACACCCGCTGACGATTTTCAGATCAAGACAGCGGATGTCGAAAAGCCGATGGATTATCCTGAGCAGGAAATGAATCAGGATACACCGGATCTTGTCAGCGGGCGTGGCTATGGCATCACGCATTGGCATCAACTGTTTACCAATCGCCAACTCACGGCTTTGATAACATTCAGCGACCTGCTTACCGATATACGGGAGCAGGTTTGCACCGACGGCGGAACGAAGGAATACAGCGAGGCGATTGCAACTTATTTGGCGTTTGTGGTGGATAAATTGGCGGATTATCATTCCAGCATTTGCAGTTGGAACGTCCCTGGTGAAAAGTTGCGTAATACCTTTGGACGTCAAGCCATTCCTATGGTCTGGGATTATGCAGAAGCGAATCCTTTTTCACATTCCTCCGGCTGCTTTGATAATATGTTGGAGTGGGTGGAGAAGAGTGTACGCGAGATGCCGGCGGGTATCATGGGGCAGGCAATACAGCATAGTGCGTCAGTTCATAATGACCTGCGGCAGCTTATGGTATCTACGGATCCACCGTATTATGACAATATTGGATATGCGGACTTATCCGATTTTTTCTATATCTGGTTGCGACGTAGTCTCAAGAACATTTATCCAGAAAATTTTTCAACCATGCTTGTCCCTAAAAAAGAGGAGCTTGTGGCAACACCTCATCGCTTTGACGGCAGCAAACAAGCCGCCAAAGAATTTTTCGAGCAAGGAATGTCTAAGGTATGTGGTCAGATACATCAATATGCTATAGGAAATATCCCTTTGACGATTTATTATGCATTCAGGCAAAACGATATGGATGAAGATGGCATGGCATCATCCGGCTGGGAAACGATGCTTACTGCCATCATTACCGCAGGATTTTCCATAACGGGAACATGGCCGATGCGAACGGAAAAGCCAGGAAGAAGCGTCAGTATTGGTACAAATGCCCTCGCCTCCTCCATCGTCCTCGTCTGCCGAAAACGCGAAGCAGCTGACGCCACCTGCACGCGCAAGACTTTCCTGCGCGAACTCAAGAGCGAATTGGAATCGTCCCTCGCGCATCTCCAAGCCTCCAACATCGCTCCCGTGGATATGGCGCAATCGGCCATAGGCCCCGGCATCAGCGTCTACTCGCGCTATGCGGCCGTTCTTGAATCAAACGGTTCGCCCATGACCGTGCGCAGTGCGCTGAAGCTCATCAATCAGGCATTGGATGATTACTTTCATGGGCAGGGGGAAAATCTCGATGCCGAGAGCCGCTTCGCGGTGGACTTGTATACGCAGTGCGGCTTCAACGAAATCGCCTTCGGCGAAGCGGATGTATTGGCACGGGCGAGAAACGTAGCCATGAACCATCTGCAGGATATGGGCGTCGTACACGCCGCCAAGGGGAAAGTGCGGCTAAAAGCCCGGGACGAACTCCCCGCGACGCTCTCCGCAGGAGACAGTGCTTGGCTTTGGGTGCAGACTTTAGTACGCGAACTCGGAGAAAACGGCATTGAAGGCTGCGCCAAGCAGCTCGTGAACATCGTTTCCAGCGGAGAAGGCATCAAGCATCTTGCCTACCGGCTCTATCAGATTGCCGACAAAAAAGGCTGGGCGCAGGAAGGCACGGGGTATAACAATCTCGTCATCTCGTGGCCGGACATTATGATGCGGCGGGAAGAACTCAGGAATCAGCATGTCACATCCATGACCTTAGATTTTTAGGTGGTGAATTGAAATGAATGAACAAAATCACGAACTTGTGGGACGCGCCCTCAACACGATCCTCCGGGAAGCTCTGGCGCCCTATGTGGCGCGGGAGCTTATGGCGGCTTTTCAGAATCGCTGGTGGAAAGAGGGCGTCCTGGGCGTCCTGTACGAGGAGCAGAAGCGAAATCTCCCAGAGAAAGGCAGCTATGCAGAATTGACCGATACGATGGATGTGCAATGCTGCCTGATCCTCCTGGATTTGCATTGGCAGAAACTCTTCAGCAAGAAGCTCTCGCGCAATCACTACAACTGGATCAAAGAACTCAATACCGTCCGCAATCAATGGGCGCACACGGAATGGAAGGTTTTCGATGATTCCTATACGGCACGTGCGCTCGATACCATGGCACGCCTGTGCGAACAGCTTGACGACGAATATACGATCGAGCTTCGCAATCTTTGGCGCGAAAAAGCCTATGGCGATGCCGCAGGTTCCAGAAATGCGACGCAGGCAGAACATGTTCCCTCTGCCGCAAAGGCGAACACGGGCATCATGCAGGAACCGATCGGTAGTCTCAAAAGCTGGCGGGAAGTCATGCGCCCGCATCCTGACGTGGCGGAAGGCCGCTATCGCCAGGCGGAATTTGCCGCGGATTTGGCGCAGGTAGCACGAGGCGAAGGAAGCGCCGAATATCTCGATCCTGTGGAATTTTTCTCCCGTACCTATGTGACCGAGGGGATGAAAGGACTTCTGTCTCAGGCGCTCCGCCGCCTGGCGCTTGGCAACGGGGAACCGGTCATTCAGCTCAAAACGTCCTTTGGCGGCGGCAAGACGCACAGCATGCTGGCGCTCTATCATCTGTTTCATGGCAAGCTCCGTCCGGCGCAATCAGAGAATGTGCAGACCGTTCTCTCGGCCGTCGAAATGGAAGATCTGCCGAAAGATGTGCAGGTGGCGGTGATTGTCGGCACGGCGCTCAATCCTGCCAAGGCGAAGCGGCCGCCCAATATGCCAGGACTAAGCATCCATACGCTATGGGGCGAGCTCGCGGCTCAGCTCGCTTATGCATCGAAAAAGCCCAAGCTGTACGACTACGTGAAGGAGGCCGATAAGCGCGGCGTTTCGCCCGGCTCGGAAGCCCTGCGGGATATGCTCGATGCATGTGGGGCGTGTCTCATCTTGGTAGATGAGCTGGTCGCCTACGCCAAGAAACTCTACGGGATCGAGGGGCTTCCCGCCGGCTCCTTTGACAATCTCATCTCGTTCATCCAGGAGCTGACCGAAGCAGCCCGTGCCAGCCGCCGCAGCATGGTGGTCGCCTCGCTGCCAGAATCGGAAATCGAAATTGGCGGCGATGCCGGACAACAGGTTTTGACGCAGATCGAGCATACCTTTGGGCGCATGGAGTCCATTTGGAAGCCGGTGGCAGCGAACGAAAGCTTTGAGGTCGTGCGGCGCAGACTCTTTCTTCCCTGCAAAGACGAGGCGGCACGCGATGCCATTTGTGCGGCCTTTAGCGAGATGTACCGCACACACGGCAATGATTTCCCGGTGGAAACCAAGGACGTTTCGTATCAACAGGAGATGGTGAATTGCTATCCGATTCATCCCGAATTTTTCCATTTTCTCTATGACGAGTGGGCGACCATCGAAAGATTCCAAAAGACAAGGGGCGTCCTGCGCCTAATGGCGGGCGTGGCGTATCATCTTTGGATCAATGCCGATGCAAGCTGCATGATCATGCCGGGGTCCATCCCGCTCTTCATTCCTCAAATTCGTGACGAGCTGATCCGCTATCTGCCAGAAAATTGGAATGCAATCGTAGATTCCGAGATTGACGGCTGCGATTCTGAGCCAATGAAACTCGACCGGGGCAATGCACGCTATGGCGCACGCATGGCGGCGAGCAGAGTGGCGCGGACGATCTTCCTCGGCAGTGCGCCGAGCGTCCGGGAGCAAAAGATTCGCGGTGTGGAAGAGAGCCATATACGCCTGGGCGTAATACAGCCGCAAGAAGAAAACGACATCGCCGTCTTTGGCGACGTTCTCGGCAAACTTAAGAGCCAACTCTCCTATCTCTATACGAACGACACGGGTACGCGCTATTGGTACGATAACCGCCCTACGCTTCGCAAATTGGTGCAGGATTTAGAGAGCCGCATTGCAGCCGACGATGTGGAGAGGGAAATTGAACTGCGACTTCACCAGTGGAAGGCTTCGCCCGACTTTGCCGGCATCCATATTTGTCCGTCGTCTGCGGATGTGCCAGATGAGCAGACGGTTCGTCTCGTCATCCTGCCCATCGCCGATGTCCACGAGCGAGGGCAGAAAGATACGGCGGCGCTGGCCCGAGTGAAGGAAATTCTGGAAATGCGGGGCACGTCTCCCCGTCAATACAAGAATATGCTGGTGTTTCTCGCCCCGGACAAGGCCAAGATGTTCGACCTGCAAAGAATCGTTCGACGGTTCAAGGCATGGCAGCTGATTCGCGATGAGGCGGAAAGCCGCAACCTCGACCAATCGCAAATCCGCGAGGCGGACGCCAGCATCCAGCAGGTGGAAGCAACTCTCGTCATGCGGCTTTCACAAGCTTATGCGTGGGTATTTACTCCCTACATTGACGCTGAGGAAAACATCAAGGATGTGAAATGGGACATCGCTGAAATCTCCTGTACACAGCTCGACAATGTGCAGCAGTGTGCCGAGCGGCTCACCGGCGATGATAACCTGATTCGGGCATGGGGGCCTGTTCTTTTGAAAATGGAACTGGACAAGTGGCTGTGGAAAGACAGGGACGCCATCGAAATCAAACAGCTCTGGGGATATCTTGCATCCTACTGCTATCTGCCGCGACTGCGGGATGCCCAAGTTCTTTTGGATACGATCCGCAAGGGCATCATGGCAGAGGACGGCTTTGCTTTTGCTGAGACATTTGACGGCAGCCGCTATACGAACCTCAAACTTCGGCAGGAGATCGAGGGTGAAGTGCCGATGTACGGCCTCATCGTCAAGCAAGAGGTTGCCGAGATGCAGATTGCTGAAGACGAGATGAACCGTGCGCGTGAATCGATGCCGGCGTCGACACCCGGTCCGACGAATGGAGAGAGAACGGGACAGGGGGCGACAGCAAAGGAGGAGCATGAAACTCCATCGGCAACGGAAGGCCTATCTTCAAAATCACCTCAGAACAGGCATTTCTCTATGGATGTACCGTTAGACAGCATTCGCATCAATAAAGAGGTCAGTACCTATATGAGCGAGGTTCTGTCGCACTTGATCAGCCTGCCCGGTGCAAATGTCACGATGCGACTGGATGTAGACATCCATATTCCGAACGGTACGCCATCCAACGTGGTGACCACCGTATCGGAAAATTGCCGAACACTGAAGATCGAGAGTTTCAGGTTTGAGGAATAAGGAGAGATTTCGATAACCTTGCTATTCTCCTGCTAAAGCGGCCTCGATGGCGTCGAGTTGGCCGCTTTTTTCGTCTACAGCCGCAGAGAGCGGTACGGAGAACAGCGGCTGCCCAAGATGTTCTTTGAGCCAGGCGGCAATCCCCTGCCCCCGCCCTTCGTGGAGAACGACGTTGAGGGCGGCGCGGCCCGCTTCCCTTATGCTTTCCACCGTGGTGCCCGGCGCGCCGAAAGTGAGGTGCACTTCGATGCCCCGCCGAAAGAGCTGCCGCTTGATCTCCGCCAGATTCTCCGCCGCATGTTCCTCCAGGGGAGAAAAGCCGATGAGGTTCACTGTCCTCGACGTCGGCGGGCACGGCACCGGGCGCAGCGCTTCCAGCACCGCCAAAAACGCTTTCCCGTAGCCATCGTCAAATTCCCCGGTGAAGCCTCCCGCCTCGGCCACCGCCACGGAGACTCCCGGAGCGAAGGCAGTGCAGATGCCGCGGACATCGTCGCCGATGAGCCCCGGGGCGCAGTTCACCGCCACCCCCAACAGGGCGTCGCCCCTTCCCACCCGAGCCTCGAGGAGAGTCTGCCGCAGCGCTTCCTCGCCGCCGAAAAAGAGATCGTCATCCTCGATAAAGGTGCTGAATAGTCCCCCGCAGGGGATGCCCCACGCTTCCAGCCGCATTTCGGTGATGGCGGAACACCACATGGGGGAATGGAGGACGACCTTCGCCCCCGCGACAGATAAAAACGCGGCGGCCGCCCCTGTGATGGCGGGAAAGGTCTCGGCGGGCCGCCACTTCGCCAAGCGGTCAGGCGTCATGGGAACTCCCCCTTCCCTCAGAAAAGGCGGCCAAACGCGCCGCTTCTTCGCCCCAGCCCGCAAAGGTGAAGTGCTGGGGCGTAAGAAGGAACTGGCGCAGCTTCGTTTCCGTTTCCCCCGTCGTCACCAGAAAATCCGCCGTCCTCTCATCGGCCTCCTCCCCACAGCAAATCATGTCGGGATAATGGGCGGCAGTAAAGGCCTGATACTCTTTACGCCGCACCTCGCTGACATCCTCCGGCAGAAAAAAGCCCCGCACCGTCAGGCCGAGGCTTTGCAGCCAGCAAATGATCCCCTGAGGGTGAAAGATCTGAAAGGGCAGCCCCGCCGCCAAAAGGCAGCGCTTGCCGCGCAGGGTGCGTTCTGCCGCCCCCCGCTTTTCCTGATAGACGCGCATTTCCTCCGCAATATATGCCTCGGCTGTTTCTCGCTGTCCCAATTTTTCCCCCGCCGCCCGAAAGGCCGCCGTCAAATCTTCCGGCGCATCCATCTCATTGAGATTGAAAAGTGGCCGCTGGAGCCGCGCCGCGAATTTCTCCGCCAAAGCCTTTCCCGCGGCCTTTTTAACGACGCCCATCGAGAGCGCCGCGACGACGCGGGCGGCGGACAATCGCTCATAGTCGGCTTTCGTCACCCCCACCGGAGGCACGCAGAGGCGGGTGATGCCGAACACGCGGAAAAACGTGCGAAGCTCGGCGAAAACCTTCTCCGGGATATAGTACGCGCTGGAGCCGACGATCACGGCCATATCCGACGCGAGGGGAAATTCTCCCCGCCGCGGATAGGTAAATTCTTCAAACAAAAGATCGGCAGCAGCCAGGGTCATGTCGATGCCCTCCGGCACCATGAAGCCCTGCCCGGGAAGAAGCAGGATGGGAACGCCGGTCTTCTCCCGCACCGCCCGGCACACCGCCGCCGCGTCGTCCCCGGTAACGCCGGGGACACAGCCGCAGGCAACCAAAATGTAATCCGGACGGCGCACTTCGCAAATATCCGTTAGGCACGCCGCCAATTTTTCCTCCCCGCCGAAGACAGCATCCTGATTGTCAAGGGCGGTGGAGAAGAGATTGTCTCCGCCGGAGCCTCTTATTGCCGCCCCAGAGGGACGCGCCCTGAGAGAGCGGTACGCCGTCAGGGCGATGTTGGAGCAGGAACGGGTGTTATGCAGCACCACAGCCGCCTTGGGATCGTGGGCTGCCGAAAGGAAGGCCTGCATGAAATTACAGTGCCGAATCTTTTTCCGATCAGAACTTCGTATCATCGCGCGTTCCCTCAGCCCCCGACGTCAACGGGGCGTGGCATCTCCCCGGCGGGCGCGGCTTCTAATAGTTTAGCTAACTCCAAAAGGTTTTTTCCCGCGTGATGAGAGAGGCAGTTTACATACCGCTGGGGGAAGATGTAAGCCCGGCGGTTTTTTACGGCGCTGACGTTAGCATAGGCCGCGTCCTCATAGATGTCCCGAAGCTGCGCCTCGCTGTCCTTGTAGGCATCCCCCTGGGTCCAGCGCGCCAGCAGAAAGACGTCGGGATTCGCCTGAATCACTTCCTCTTTGGAGAGAATACTGGAGCTCGATTGAGCGATGGCGCTCACTTTGCGCACCTCGTTGTAGCAGTCATAGAAGCCCAGCGCCGTCAAAGCATCATGATAGACCGTCCCTTCCCCGCCGATGGCTCCGAAGCGCAGGAAGAGCAGCGCCTTCTCCCTGGGATCGCCGGGCTTTTTCATGCCCTTGACCTTTTCCATGTCCTTTTGGAAGTCCGCAATCAAGACTTCCCCGCGCTCTTTTTCTCCCACCGCCGAGGCGAGGGAGCGGATCATTTCCTCGACCTCCCCCAAGCGGCGGGCATTTGGATACACATATACTCGAAAGCCCATATCCTCGAGCGTCGCCACCAAATCGCCCCGAGAGGCATCCGGCATCAAGATCAGGTCGGGCTGTAAGGCGACGATGGATTCCGTGTTCATCTCAATGACAGTCTTCACATCGGCGGCTTCCCGCACCGCGCTGGACAGTCCCTCGTCATGGACCCATTTGTCGAGGCCCGCGATCCGGTCATGCGCTACCAAATCCAACAACACTTCGTCGGCAAAAACGAAGCCGCAGACAATCCGCGTCGGTTTTTCGGCAAAGGCGAATGTCTTTCCCCGGCTGTCCGCCGCCGTATAAGAATCTCCCGAGGGAGCTTTCGCTGCGGATTCTCTCCCACTCCCCGAAGGAGCAAAGCCGCAGCCGACAGTGGTCAAAGAGAAGAGCAGCAGGATCAAACAAATAAAATTTTTCACAAAGTCACCTCAATCCCAGCGGTCCATCCGCCTTACGTATGAGAAAAGCGAGGGCATAAGGCCCCCGCTGCCCAAAGAAAGCACTGATAAAATGAAGTCCCTCAGAAACTGCGCTCGTAGGTGAGGAGGATATTCCGCTCGGGGAGAACGGAACTTCCCGTCCCCCGAAAATCGCTCCGATTTAAGAGGTTGCTGACCTTCAGGGACAGCTCATCCTGCGCCGTCATTTGATAGCGGACGTTCATGTCCACCGACAGAAGCGACCCCGTCACATCCGAATTGTACCGCTGGCTGGCGTAATTGGCAAACAGATTGACAGCGGTCTTTCCCATCCTGTAGCGCACTTCACCGTGGGCCCCCAGCCTCTGATCCGTGCGCGTCCACGGCCCGGAGGTTCTTTCTTTGGCCTTCGGATCCCCGTAGGAGAACCCCACGGCGTAAGAGAGGCCCTTCGGCACAGACCATTCGTAGCTGACCTCGACCCCTGTGTTTTTATAGCTGGCTACATTGTAATACTGGCTCGTCCCATCGGCCAGTTTTCGCGTAGAAATGCGATCGTCAATCTTCATGTGGTAAAGCCCGATCTTCACCAAGCCGTTCTCGTTGACGCTGCGCTTCCAACCTACTTCGTACGTCCAGCCGATTTCCGGTTTGAGATTAGGATTAGGTGTCGTCGTTGTGGACATGTACCCGTACCGCTGCGAAAGAGATGGCTCCAAAAGGGATTTATTGACGTTCAAATACACCGATTCTTTATCCGAAAGTTTTTGCAGCACCTGCACCTGGGGGCAGAAAGCCGTCCCCGAATCACCGGTAAAGACCTCCCGCGCCCCGGCCAAAATCGTCGTCCGTTCCGCCACCGGCGTTTCCGTCATGAAGTAGAGGGAGCCGTGATTGCGGTTGCGATCGTTCCACTTCCCCGAAGAAAGCTGTGCCGCCCGAATGGCTTCATAGGTACCGCCGGCAGTGAGCTTGGTACCCTTGAAATGCCACTGATTCACCACATCGATCCCGTAGTGTTTCCCCGTATCCGTGCTGTGCCTTGACCCTAAATGAGAATCCCACGTCCGATCCTGATAGTACGCGGTCACACGCAAGTCATCGGCTTTGTAGGTGCCTTGCAGCATCGTATAGCGCGTATCGTTGCGCCACGGCGCCTCCTCCTTTCCCGTCTTCTTCACTACCCGCGTGCAGAGATTCGCCTTATCGTTGTAAAGATACATGAAATTCCAGTGTTCATTGGGCTCGTACTGCATCATAAGGGAACGGCGCTTCAAAAATTTCCGGTAATATTGGGTAGCGGAGTCATAGACCAATCCGGCATTCTTCGTATGATACCAATCCAGGGAAAGGGAGAGCCCCTCCGAGGAAAAATTCCCCGACAGCGCCTTTTGGCTGTGATTGCCAACCCCTACCGCCACGCTGCTGGCACCGCCCTTTTTCGTAATGATGTTGACGACGCCGACGGAGGCCCGGCTTCCATAGAGCACCGCGGAGCCGCCCTTGACCACTTCAATGCGCTCGATTCCCCCCATGGACAGCGTGCCCATCTGATAATAATACTCCGTAGTCAGGGGAATCCCGTTGATCAGGATGGAGAGGTGTCCCGTGATGCCCCGAAACCCGGGGGAACCGTTCCCCGAAGGCGATTCGCTGACCGAAAAGCCAGGAATGTTCGCCAATACTTCCATGACGCTCTTGGCGTTCATCGCCTGGATATCTTCCTGGGTGAACACCTGGGTCGACGCGGGAATATCAAGGTCTTTTTTCTCGTAGCGCGACGCCGTGACGTAGATGGGATCAAGGATGTATTCGGACAAATCTTCCGCCGCCATGGCGGTGCAGGGGGACGCGAAAACTACGCCGCAGAAGGCACAGGCCAATCGTTTTTTCATCGTAGTTCCTCCTTATCTTTTATTGCCTCATCTATAATCAACAGCATATTGCGCTCCGCACCCCCGCAATATGCCGCTTGTTTGTGTGTACAGCGCCCCTCGTATATTTCTACTGCGCCAGCGCGCTCGCGGCGCCAAAGGCTACGGTGAACTGGGGGTGGTCGA